>Ga0163110_10000308_pt1 | contig 22536 bp, 25 predicted proteins | sample CRUFie1St17metaG_FD_108703 | JGI IMG/M metagenome (GOLD analysis project Ga0163110, IMG submission 108703) | Marine microbial communities from the Costa Rica Dome - CRUD Field 142mm St17 metaG | ecosystem: Environmental > Aquatic > Marine > Oceanic > Photic zone | place: Costa Rica: the Eastern...
TGTTATTTTATTTTGAATTTTATTTCTATCTTTACTTCCAATAGGACTCTCTTTTGGAATATCGTTGTCATCCTTGAACATATCTAATGCTTCAACTTCCTCTTTCAAATCATAAATTGTTTCGTTTATACTTCGTAATTCTTCAGTACTTGGTGCATCATCATTAAAAACTGGGCATATGGGTTTGTAGTAACACCAGTCACACAGATTGTTTTTAGTTGCAGGGAATTCATCATCTTTATATGCCTTTTTAATATTTTCCCAAATTTCCAAAATTTCATTTTTAACATCAATTAAATCTTGTTCGGAAATTTTTAATGTATGAATTGTAGAATTTTTAAGATAGATTAATTTAAGTTCAGCGGGCATTTCACCTAGTTCATCTTTAATTAACATTGCATACAATTTAAGAGCAAAAAATCTAGGTTCCTTATACTTTGCCATCGGAGCCTTACCACTTTTATAGTCAACTATTATAAGTTCACCTTTTTGATTTCTGTCCATCCTGTCTAATATCCCTCTTAAATTTAAATCATCTATAGTGCCTCTTACCCAACGCTCTCTTTCTAAAGGATCAAAACTTGTAGGGTCTTCTATAGACATGTAATTGTTTAATAATTTAAGCCCATCGACGCCCCAGTCTCTTTCCTCATCAACAGTAGAGAAAAGATGGTGGTGCTCGTCTGTACTTCTTACCTTCGTCCATGCATCTCGAAACAAATTATGTAGTTTCTCAGTACTTCTTTCTTCTTTTGGCAAGTCAAATAAATCTTCTAATGCCTGATGAACAGTTGTACCTTTAGCTTGCACTTCATTTGTAGGCTCTTTTAATTTATCTACATTTGCAAATTTAAATTGTTTTGGACAAGTTTTAAATTGAGATGCTCTTGATGGAGATAAATTTTTGATCATAAGTAAATTATATATATATTAACTGACATATTTGTAAAATGTAATTGTGAACAGGTTTATAAAAGTATTACAAATAATTGGAATATTAACATTTATTCTCTACTTTGTAATTGGTATATTATACAACTCATTTAGTTGGTTTAATTATCTTTTTAATTGAGCTCTTAACTATTTATAAAACGCATCGTTGCTAAAGTTAAAAAATGGAAAATAAACAAATTAAAGTAGCAATTTTAGGTGTTGGTAACTGCGCCAGTTCCTTCGTACAAGGCGTAGAACACTACAGCAATTCTGATAATGAAGATGGTCTCATCTCTGATGTTATCGGCGGATATAAAGTTTCCGATATTCAAATCGTAGCTGCATATGACATAAATAAATCTAAAGTTGGTAAAGATTTAAGCGAAGCTATATTTACTGAACCAAACAATACAATTAAATTCTCAGAAGTTCCACCCACTGGTATTGTTGTACAGCCAGGTGTTGTCAAAGATGGAGTTGGTAAGTTTGTTAAGGATGTAATTGAAACATCACCTGATTCAGATAATTTTGAGGAATCATTAAAAAACTCTGGTGCTGAGATTTTAATAAACCTTCTTCCAGTTGGTTCAGACGATGCAGTAAAGTTCTATGCTGAAGCTGCTATAAACTCTAATGTTGGATTTATAAACTGTATCCCGGTATTTATTGCTCGAGATAAGGAATGGTATCAAAGATTTAAAGATGCTTCAGTTCCACTCATTGGTGATGATATAAAAAGTCAGGTAGGTGCAACTATAGTTCATAGAGTATTGGCTCAATTGTTTTCTGATAGAGGAGTCAGTCTTGAGAACACTTACCAATTAAATGTAGGTGGAAATATGGACTTTTTAAACATGCTTGAGGAAGATAGGTTAGAGACAAAGAGAACTAGTAAAACATCTTCAGTAACTTCTGTTGCAAACAAAGGTACTGGCATTGGTCCAGATAATGTGAGAATAGGACCATCTGATTATGTAAAGTGGCTTGAGGATAGAAAGAAAGCATTTATCAGGCTTGAAGGAAAAGCTTTTGGTGGAGCACCCCTTAATATAGAAGTACAACTTGAAGTATGGGATTCCCCAAATAGTGCTGGCGTAACTATTGATGCTGTAAGATATATGAAATTTTTTAAAGAAAAAAATGACTTAGAGTCACTAGATTTAGTTTCTGCATGGTTAATGAAAGCTCCATTCAAGTCTATAAAAGATGGTGATGTATTAAAACAATTACATGAACTTACTCATGTTGAAAGTGACTAGATTAAAGAGTCTTTAAATATTTCAAGAGCTTCTTCAACTTGATTTATAGGTGTTGTCAATGGACCCATAAATCTAATTACATTTCCATTTTCACCACAAGAAACAAGCAGAAGGCCATTATCTTTACATTTAGAAATAATTTTTAAAGTTTTATCTTTGTCTGGAGTTTTTGAATCTTTATCCTCCACCACTTCAACACCTATCATCGGACCATATCCTCTTATATCACCAATAAAATCATATTCCTCGTATATTTTTTGCAATTGAACATTCATAGTCTCAGCTTGATTGTTTGCATTTTCTAATATATTTTCATTATCAAAAGCTTCTAAGACCCCTAATGCTGCTGCACATGAAACAGGTGAAGCTCCAAACGTACTTCCTATACCAGCATCGTGTATAGAGTCCATAATTTCTGATTTTCCTAAAACTGCAGCTAATGGAAAACCACCAGCTATTCCTTTAGCTAAAGTAACAATATCTGGAGAAACATTAACAGTTTCAGCACCAAACATTTTTCCAGTTCGTCCATAACCTGTTTGCACTTCATCAAAAATTAATAAAATATTGTTCTTATCACATATATCTCTAAGATTCTGAAGGAAATAATTCGATGCGGGAATATAGCCACCCTCTCCAAGTTGTACCTCAACAATCATTGCTGCAGTATCGTTTGGATCTAGTTTTGTATTCAAAATTTCCTTTACATTTTCCAAAGCTAGGTCATCAGTGATATCACGATAGTTGTATGGATAGGATGCATGTTTAACAAAATCTGGAAACGGTCCAAATCCTTCTTTATATGGTTTATCTTTTCCAGTTAAACCCATTGCAAGGTATGTTCGACCATGAAATCCACCTTTAAATGAGAGAATTGATTTTTTGTTAGTGTAGTATCTTGCAATTTTAACCGCATTTTCAACAGCTTCAGCACCACTATTCACCATAAAAGTTTTTGTATCTGTATTAATTGGATACCTTTTATTTAATTCTTCAGACAGCTTTACTGCATTTTCATGAGGTGCAAATGCAAAACACGAATGTGAAAAATCATCGAGTTGATTTTTCACTTTTTCAATGACTGTTGGGTGTAGATGGCCTGTATTCAACACAGCATAACCACCAACATAATCTAAATAACGATTACCTTCAGAGTCCCAAATTTCAGCATTTTTGCCTTTTACGATGAAATTTTCTAAAGAACTGTACCATGCGCTTGGAACATTCGATGCAATTTTATCATTTTGAATATTTACCATTATGTTTTATCGTAACTGATTAATTATTAATACTCAATTTTGTAACCACTAAAATGAAAACATGGATTTTTACTATTTAGAGCTGCCTTCATATATAAGTCTTTCTATTTGTGGAGTAGTTGGGTTGTGTTTATTGGTAATTCATTTTGGTAAGTTCGAAATACATATAAATGTAACAAATTATTTAATAGTTTTTTCATTATTATCAGTACTTCTACAGGTTCTAATTGTTGTTTATTACTCACAAAACAATGAAATAGGATCTTTTAGTATGTTCTACAATATTGTAAATTTATTTGTTTTAACTTTTTTATATATTTACAGAAATGAGATGAAACTTAATTATTATCTTTATTGGTCATTTGCATTACTCTTTTTAATGGGAATGGAAATCAGAGCAATACAGACACTAGGTATGGGACTAAATTAATGGGCTACAAGATTTTAAGTGATGACCTAACATTTGCTAACGTAAATTCTGATTCTCCAAAAGTTTGCTTTCTGCATGGATGGGGAACAAGTGGAAAAGATTTTAGTAAAATCGATCCTTATTTTGAATCTATAACAATTGATATACCGGGTTTTGGTAAGTCTGTTCCTTTTACAATTAGTCTCTCACCGAAGAAATATGCAGAGTATCTTTATAAATTAATTCCTGATTCAGTTGAGATAGTTGTCGGCCATTCATTTGGAGGAAGGATTGCTGCTCATCTATCACAGCTCAAAAATTTTAAAAAAATAGTTATTATTGCTTCACCACTTATAAAAATTAAAAATTCAAAGAAAAGTTTATCTGTTTTCAATATTTTTAAATTCATGAATAAGTTAAACCTACTTAGTGATATCAGACTCGACTCAATGAGAAATAAATATGGCTCTGAAGATTATAGAAAAGCTTCCAAAGTATTAAAAGATACTTTAGTCATGGCTGTAAATGACGATCTGTCATCTATTCTTCCAACAATCAATACAAAAGTTGAATTAATTTATGGTCAAGATGATTTGGTAGTACCAGTAAAAATAGGTCTTGATTCAAATAATATAATTCCTAATTCTGAATTAACTATAATTCCAAATGAAGGTCACAATATGCTAAGAAGTAGTTCAAAGAAAATAGTTGAGATTATTTTAAGATGAGTTTTATTTATATAGTTGTAGTTTCATTACTTACATTAAGTTCTTGTATCAATTCCATAAGGTGGGAAAGAATTGCACAAAGAGAGCACTACATTTCAGGATATGTTACGAAATTTTACTTTAGGTGGGTTAGGTTAGTCCCTTTTAATAATATATATTTTTTTATTGCTTTTGTTTTAGCATTCTTTAGCCTTTGGTCACCTTATCCAGCAATTATTTTATCAATCGTCACAATCATTACACCAACTGGTTTAGGTTATAAATATAGAACATCAAAAGTGCAAACGACTGAGAGGCTGATGAGGTTGAATGTAACTTATTACTTATTGGTTGTTGTAATTTCTTCACTCTCTCTTTTTCTAGGTTATGGCTATTTTCTTGCATTGCTTGTGAATTTATTTTCATTTTATGTTTACGATCAAGCATTAAGATTGACAAAAAGTTTCGAAAAAAATTCATCACAAAAATATATAGATTCAGCCGAAAAAGAGTTAAAAACATTCAAAGGCCCGATTATTGCAATTACTGGTTCATATTCAAAAACAACTACTAAAAATGTTTTATCTCAAATACTTTCACAACATAATAAAACTTTTGTCACACCAGAAAGTTTCAACAATCGATTGGGTATTGCTAAAGCTGTAAATGAAAATTTAAAAAAAGATGATGAATTTGCAATTATTGAAATGGGGACCTATGGATTTGGAGAAATACGAGAGATGTGTTCATGGGTAAGGCCACATATATCCGTTATCACCGGTATAGCCCCTGTTCACTTGGAGAGAATGAAAACTTTAGAGAATATACTTGATGCAAAATCTGAAATAGTGGACTTGACTGGTTCAGTGATAATTAATGGTGATGATTCTCTTCTTCTCAGTCAAGCTAGATTGTGGACTGCACAAAAAATGGTAATTGACTGTTCAACCACATATGAAAGAGCAGCAGTATACGTTGACTACAAAAATGAAAAACATCAAATTTTTATTGGCGGTGAGTACATAGGAGAAGTATCTGGTCCAAAAATATTGCAATTGTCTATTTCATTATCAGTTGGGGTGATGGTCGCACTTGAGATGGATGTAAAATCTTATATTCAAAATATAAATACTTTAGAAAAGACAGATCATCGACAGACAATTTTAAAAGGGAATATGGGGCAGACAATCATAGATAATTCTTTCAATTCAAACCCAATATCCTGTATGGCGTCACTTGATACACTCCAAAATATTGAAACTGATGGAATGAAATACCTTATTACACCGGGAATGGTTGAGTTGGGCTCTGAACAGTTTATTTACAATTATGAGTTTGCTTATAATGCAAGTGAAGTCATAGACGAAGCTTTGATTGTTGGCTTTACAAATAAAGGTCCTTTAATGCTTGCGTTTGAGGACAATGATATTCCGGTAAAATATTTTAAAAATAGAGATTTAGCTGTTTCTTATCTAAACTCTGTTGTGAATGATAATGACGTTGTACTTTTTGAAAATGACTTACCAGACCACCATCCATAAAACATGACTGAAACAGTAGCAGTAATATTTGGTGGACCTTCTGACGAACATGATATTTCTATACTGACCGGACTGCAAAGCTCAAGAATACTGTCAAACAAATATGATGTTCTAAATATATACTGGACAAAAGACAACAAGTGGTATCTAGTAGATCAAAATCTTGAATCTATTGATTTTCTTGACAATGATAAGATTTTAAAAAAAGAGTTAACAATTAAATATGATTCAAATCCTGGCTTTTATTTAAAGAAGAAAAATGTTAAGTTTAACGTTGCTGTAAATGCCTGTCATGGCGGTCCTGGTGAAGATGGAACTTTACAAAGCTTATTAACGTTATTAGGAATTAAATACACAGGACCATCATTAACTACTTCACAAATTGGGATGGATAAATATGTTTTTTATACATTAATGAAAGAAAAAGGGATACCAGTCTTAGATAAACACCTTGTAGTTACAAATTCTAGACCTAAATTTGATGGTCCATATATACTTAAACCTCGTTTTGGAGGGTCTTCAATAGGGGTAGAGGTTATTGAAGATTATGAAACTGCAATAAAACTTACAGAAAATTCAAATATTTATTCACAAGGAGCTACTGTAGAAAAATTCTTAGATAATTCTTATGATCTTTTAGTTGGTGTTAGAACTTATCCAGAAGTAGATTTTTCAGAAATTGAGAAACCAATTAGAACAACCAATTATGAATTATTTTCATACAACGATAAATATCTTGATAATGGCGGTCTAGAGGGATCAAAAAGGGAACTACCAGCAAATATTGATAAGAAATTAGAAGAGTCGATAAAAGATATACTTATGAAATTTTTAGATACAACAGAAATTAGAGGAATATCTAGAGTTGATTTTCTTCTACACAAAGAAGAGATTTATTTAAATGAAGTCAATACAATACCTGGAAGTCACGCATTATATCTTTGGCAAAATCTTGGTAAAAGTAAATTTGATCTATTAAATGACATGATCAGTGAAGCTAGAGCTATGACTATCCATTGGAGCATTGATGGATCAGATGGTATTGCGCTAAAAAGTGCAAAAGACATTCAAAGTAAATTAGGATAAATTTCATGCACGGAATTTATTGGGATTGTGATGGCACCCTTATGGATACAGAGACATCTTATGGATTAGCTTGGAAAGAACATTTAAAAAATTTTGGCCTTGAAATATCTGAAGAAGAAACAAGGCAATGGGTAGGAATTGATGATAGGTTAGTTCACAGCTTTTATGCGAAAACAATAGAATTAGAAAATTTTGACAAAACTATGAAATCCCTCGGAAATATTATAGAAGGCACCTTAAACGAGAGACTGTTGTTTCAAGATGCTAGAGAAGTATTAGTTGAAGCAAATAATAGGGGGTGGGTATCTGCTTGTGTGTCTGCAAGCCCATATGAGCTTTTAAAAAACAAGCTTATTAAAGCAAATATATTTGATTATTTTTCATTTGTAATTGGTGGTGATTTAGTAGAAAGAAATAAGCCTTTTCCAGATATTTACAATAAAGCTATCGAAGAACTTCAAACAACAAAAAATATTATTATTGAAGATAGTCCTCCAGGAATTGCATCTGGTAAAGCCTCCGGATCCTATGTAGTTGCTATTGATAGAGGAATTTTTTCAGAAGCTGAGTTAAATAAGGCCGATGTAATTGTAAAAAAATTAACAGTTGAAGTAGTAGTAAACGCATTTAATACCCTTTAAACACTATCAAATTTCAATATAAATTACAAAACTGACTTAGGCGCAATTGTAGACTAAGAAAGAGTAAGAACTAATACAGGAATTTTTCTAGAAGTTCTCAATTGATAGTTTGAATAACCTCCGTTATTCATATAGTCCATTTTGTGCCACCACTCTTCTCTTTCATCTTCGTAAATTTCTCTTGCCATTGCATTATATTTTAATTTTCCAATTTGAATTTCACACTTTGGATTTGATTTTAAATTGTGATACCACCCAGGATTAGTTGGGCTACCACCTTTTGAAGCAACTAAGCATATTTGATCTTCTTCTTTCATGAATACAAGTACATTTTTTCTTAATAAATTTGTTTTTGCTCCAGTTGAATACAATATTAAACACGGTCTTCCTTGTAGGAACTTACCAATCCTTCCATTTGAGTAAATATATATGTAATTGTGAAAATATAGAAATATAAAAATTAGGTATCTTCTCATATGTTTAATTTAATCTTTTTCTTCCAAGAGCTGTAGCTAGATGGATAAAAATTGATCGGCTCAGCAAGTCTTTGTGCTGGAAATTCTATTGTTGGTTTGTTTTGATTAGTTATTTCACGATACTTTGGTACAGCAGCAAAAGTAGAAGCGAAATTATTATTTTTTAGAAACTCTTTCGGATCAGTTAAATGAACTTCAAGCTCTCTTTTACTATTAATTTCCTTCAAACAGTCCAATAAAAAATTTATTCTTTTTGTAGATAATTGCAATTTCTTTAGTAAATATTTATCAAATATAAAGACGACTGGTAGTTGGTCATAATAACTCATTGCAGGATCATTATCTCCTAATGATTCACCTGTAATCCAAACGAAAGAAGGTTTAGTTGTATCATTTTCTTTTGTAAATATAGGTCCGAATACTCTTTCATTATATAAATCTACATCGATATTTAATTTTTCCGTTATTGATGTTTGAGGCCACTCTTGAATTGGACAGTTGCTTTTTAACTGACAATGATTGCATAATTCAGGTGCACGTTTTTCAACTTGGAATTTTGAAAAACCGTATGGCTTTCCTGTTTGAGCCCCCATTACCCATTGCCATCCAAGCCTATTTGCAAATCGTGATCCATCTATAAGGTGCTTAAACATATAATCTTCAGATTTATTCCAGTCATTACTTTTTCTTAAAGAATTATGAGATGCATACCACATTCGTGTTTGGTTAACCATATATCCAGTGTTTTCAAGTTCATCTTCTATAGTTGAAATACAATTCATTCCCTCGTATAAGGAAGAATCTGAATTTGGTGTTTCAACTTTATAATTTAAATAATTTGATGATTTTTTTCCAACTATCGCATATAAATGTCTTGAAAATTCCTGCCACAATAGCTCGTCTTGAAATTTTGACCTATCTTTATATTCAAATTTATCAACTTTATTCCAGACATCTACAAGACTTAATAAACCATGTCGAATATATGGTGAAAGGTACGAAGAGCCCCTTTTGCTCTTTGGGTATACATTGTTTCTCTTGGATGCGTATTTATCAATATTTAATTGATTAAGAGCAGTATCTGCGTTTGATTGCCCACCTTTTAAAAATGGAACAGTGTATTGATCACAACATAAATTTGTAAAATAATCATCTATTATTTGTTCATTTTCTAATTGAAGATTAATTAAAGACATTAATTTTTTTTAATATTTGTCTTGTCCAATTCGAATATTTATAACTGTAGGGACTTCTTCTCTCTGCTCAATGTCAAAGTTAACGCGTTGACCTTGCCTAAGTGTCCTAAAAATTGAGCCCTTTAAAGAACCAGGAGCCAAGAAAACTTCAGTCTTATCAGTATCAAGTAGGACAATTCCATTGCCCGTATTTGGGTCGTAGGATTTTACTACGCCTTGAGCCATTAAACTTTTTCGCCTCTACTTCGAATTTCTTTGACTACAGACTCAATACCTCTTTTGTCTATAATTTTGTTACCTTTTGTACTTACTTTAAGCTTTACCCATCTATTTTCGCTACCAAGCCAGTATTTTTTGGTCTGTATATTTGGTTTGAACCAACGATTATTTCTTTTATGTGAAAAAGAAACATGCTTACCTGATCTAGGCTCTCTTCCAGTAACTTGACATCTATTCGACATTTTATTTTCCTCTAAATTACAACTTTAACTATAACTAATTTATTAATTTGTAGGTACTTTCATTTTAAAACTTTTTAGGTAATGTTTGATTGTGGTTGAAAGAAGCATAACTTATTTAAATGATATAAAGCTTGATTCTTTAAAAGGATTTGGCGAAAAAAGGTATTCAAGTTTAAAAAAGAGTAACCTCTCGTCTGTAACTGATTTACTAAGATTTTTTCCTAAAAAGCATATAGATAGATCAAAAATTAAAAAAATTATAGAAATAGATCAAACGGATATTGATAAAGAAGTAACAATGATTGGAAATATTTCAAAAGTATCAGTTTTTACAACAAGGTCTAGATTGAGAATAACAACATTATCTATTTTTGATGATTCAGGAACTGTTAAGGCTAAATGGTTCGGGCCACAATACATTGAGTCACGATTTAAAGAGGGCGATAGTGTAGCTTTATCCGGCAAAGCAGAAATTAAAAAAAATGGCTCTATTGAATTTAAAAATCCTACAATTGAAAAGTTTGCTGATATTGAAGAATTAAATGAAACAGGTTCTTTGATACCAATCTACCCAAAGGTTGATGGCATATCTGGCGCTGTAATTAGGAAAGCTTTAAAAGAAGTATTACAGATAGTCAACTCTCCAAAAGAAGAATTCCTTCCAGGTATAAAAGATATCTTACCTCAAAAAGTTTTACAAAAATATTCAAAGATCTCAAGATCTGAAAGTTTTCAAGCAATTCATTTTCCAAAAAACATAAAAGAATATAATCTAGCAAAAGAACGCTTAGCATTAGATGAGTTTTTATATCTCAGGTCAATTTTTGAGAATTTAAAATCAGAATTCAAAAATAAAAACAAAGGCCCGATGTATAAATTTGATGATTTAGAGATAAATAATTTTATTTCTAATTTACCTTTTAAACTAACCGATTCTCAAATTATTTCCTATAGGGAAATATTAGATGATTTAACAAACAGCTTTCCTATGAAAAGGCTACTACAAGGCGATGTTGGTTCTGGTAAAACTGTAGTATCAGCAATAGCTATATACGCTGTGGTGAAATCTAAATATCAAGTAGCATTTATGGCTCCAACAGAAGTATTAGCCGAGCAGCATTTAAAATCTATAAGTGAATTTTTGAAACATTCAGATATTGATATATATTTTCTTTCTTCTTCTGTAAAAGATAGAGACAGCATAATGGAAAGTATATCATCAGGTAAACCAGGGTTATACATCGGAACTCATGCATTGATTCAAGAAAAAGTACTCTTCTCTAACTTAGGCCTTGTAATAATTGATGAACAGCAAAGGTTTGGAGTAGATCAAAGAAAAAAGTTAATTTCTGATTCAAATATTGTCCCAGATCAATTGGTTATGACTGCAACACCAATTCCTAGAACTACGGCTTTGTCAATATATGGAGATCTCGATATATCTTCTATTAACGAGTTGCCTCCAGGTAGAAAAGAAATTTTGTCGTATTTATTTTCAGGATTAAAAGAAGATAATAATCGTGTATTTAAAAAATGTAATGAGCACTTAAACAACAATTCACAAATATTTGTAGTTTGTCCTTATATTGATGAAAGTGAAAATTCTGACATACAAGCTGCTGAAATAGTCTACAAAGAGTACAAGGAAAAATTTAATAAAAACAAAGTCGCTTTACTTCATGGAAAAATGCCTTATGAAGAAAAAGAAAGAATTATGAAAGATATGACAGAATGTCGAATCGATATTTTGATATCAACTGTTGTTATTGAGGTTGGTATAGATATACCAAATGCATCTTTAATGGTTATAGAAAGCGCTGAAAGATTTGGACTTAACCAACTTCATCAATTAAGAGGAAGAGTTGGTAGGGGAGAAAAACAGTCTGAATGTATATTTCATATAACTAAAAAGAAATCACTAAGCACTATTAGCGAAGATGGAAAAAAAAGATTGGAAGCAATAGTTGAACTAAATGATGGTTTCAAACTATCTGAAATAGATTTGGAAATAAGGGGAGAAGGAAAAGTTATAGGAAAAAATCAATCTGGAAGATCAGATTTAAAAATTGCAGATTTAAGGTTTGACTACAACTTGTTGCTTGAATCTAAAAGCATATTTGAGCAAATAAAAGAAACAGATGATTCAATTGAAATTTTTCAAGAGGCAAAATTGTTATTTCCAAATTATTTTGTTGCTGAAGGTACAACATGAGAATATTAGCTGGTAAATATAAATCAAAAAAAATTCAAACAATTGATAACTCAAGTACAAGACCAATGATGAGCAAAGTTAGAGAAGCAATTTTTAATTCATTGCAATTTGTAATTGAAGATAAAGACGTTCTTGATCTTTATGCCGGTTCCGGCAGTTTGGGGATAGAAGCTTTAAGTAGGAAAGCAAAATTTACTACTTTTGTTGAAAAATCAAAAGATTGCATTGGAGTATTAAATAACAACTTAGAAGATATTGATAATAATTACAAAGTAACGAATACATCGGTTGAAACATTCATTGAATCATCTATAAATACATACGATATTGTTTTTTATGATCCTCCATTTGAATTGAGCTCAGATTTTGTTTCAATTGAGGTAAAAAATATAGAAAAAATTCTTAAAAATGGAAGTTACGTAATAATTCATAGGCATAAAGCCTCAGTAGAAATAGAATTTACAAAAAATTATGAAATACATAGGGATAAAAATTATGGGCAAAGTAAAATTCTTATATTGAGAAAAATATGAAAATTTTAATTCCTGGTTCATTTGACCCACCAACAAATGGTCATTTAGATGTTATAAATAGGTGTTCTGATATATTTTCAGATATTGTTGTAGGTGTAGTTGTAAACCCATCAAAAGATTCATTGTTTTCTCCTGACGAACGCTCTTCAATCCTAGAAGAAATTTATAGTAATAAAAGCAATGTAACAGTTGAAAGTTTTGAGGGACTTCTAGTAGATTTTGCAACTTCGCAATCTGTTGATGCGATAGTTAAAGGCCTTAGGGCGATGACTGACTTTGACTACGAATTTCAAATGGCACAAGCAAATTCAACTTTAAAAGGTTTTGAGACAATATTTATACCATCCTCACCTGAATATGGTTATCTATCAAGTTCAATGGTTAAAGAAATACATTCTTATGGTGGAGACATCTCTTCCTTAGTTCCAAAAAATGTATTAGAAAAAATGAAAAATGTCTGAACCAAAAATTAATTTTGAAGACTTAGCAAAAGGAAATGTGTCCATTGAATTAGTAGATAAATTAGAGAATTTGAGACAAAGCCTTGAGTCAAATACTCTTACTGGAAGAGTTAACAAAAAAGAAATTATAAAAAGTATCGATGAAATTATTGACACTATCCCGGTCGAGTTAAGGACTGCAAGATGGATTGTTAGGGAGCAAGAATCTTTCATAAGAAAAGCACAAGATGAAGCTAATACAATTGTAGAAGATGCCAGAAAGGAATCAGAAAAATTAATTGAAGAATCTTACGTACTTCAAGAGGCAGTTATTGAAGCTAACGCTCTCATAAAACAGTCAGAGCTCGAATCACAATCATACAGGGCAACTATAGAGGATAGTATTGATAACAAGATGGAAGAAATTCAAAATAAAATTAATCAATTAAATAAATTTCTAGATGAAGAAAGGTCAAAACTTCGTCAACCAAGAGACATAGATAAACCATAGTTATGATTCTTAATACAAAAGTTAAGTCTAAAGACCTCATAATGCTTAAAGATACAAAAGTTATTGAAAGAAAAGGCTACATATTAATTAATTATGGTAATAATTTTATAGATGATAATGACGAGATTACACTTTTTTCAGAACTTGAGTTAGAAAATGGTTTGTTAGCAATAGCAATCAAAATAGAATTTAGCTATAAAAGAAGCTGTGTAAGATGTTTGAATCTATCTAGTAATAATGAGACAAATGAACTAAGTTCAAAGATAAATATTTATGAAGAAAATGATTTTGAGATTAATCATAATGATGAATATTTTGATTTAGAACCTATTATTTCTGAAATGATTATTGATAAAATGCAAAATAACTTTATTTGCAATGTCCAATGTAAGGGACTTTGTACGCATTGTGGTATTAATTTAACAAAAGAGTCATGTAACTGTGAAGAAAAAAACTTAAAAGAAAGTCCGTTTTCTTCTCTAAGTCAGCTAGATTTGTAGTTTGAAAGGAATTTAAGTATGGCAGTACCTAAGAAAAAAATGTCTAAGTCAAGAACTAGACGCAGAAAAGCAACTCATAAAGTTTCTAAGCCACATTTCATAGTTGATCCTGAGACTGGTGTCGCAAAGCAATCACATAGAGTTAATCCTAACGATGGAACTTACAACGGTCGACAAGTTAAAGAACCTGAAGTAAGCTAAAAAAATTATGAATACTATTGCCGTTGACGCAATGGGTGGTGATTCCGCACCTGTAGAGACAGTTAAAGGCGCAATTAAAGCAAAAGAAGATGGTATTAATGTTGTTTTGTGTGGTGATGAAAACTTGGTCAAACCCTATTTAGGCAATGTAGAAATTCCGGTATATCACTATCCTCAAGTTATTTCAATGGATGAAGATCCACTAAAAGCTATAAGGGCCAAAAAAGAAGCATCAATTATTGGATGTATGCAGCTACTAAAAGAAAAAAAAGTTGAAGCAGTATTTTCTGCAGGATCTACTGGAGCAACATTAATAAGTGCAATTACCGTATTAGGTAAACAAAAGGGTGTAATCAGACCAGCTATTGCATCTGTTCTTCCAACTACTGATGGAAGTGTCATATTGCTTGATTCAGGTGCAAGTCTTGATGTTAAGCCAAAAGTATTGTATCAATTTGCTGTTATGGGATCAAAGCTTGCTGAAGTTTTACTCGACTTAGATAAACCTAGAGTTGGTCTTTTGAACAATGGAGAAGAAGAATCAAAAGGAAGAGATTTAGAAAAATCTGCTTATAAACTACTATCTTCAAGCACATTAAATTTTATTGGCAATGTAGAAGGAAGAGATTTTGCATCTGAGAAAGTTGATGTATTTGTTACAGATGGCTTTACAGGGAATGTAGTTTTAAAAACACTTGAAGGCACTGCAAGACTCCAACAGAAACTAATTTCCGACTCTTTAAAGAAAAATTTATTTAAACCACTTCTTCCATTGGTTAAAAATGCCTTCGAACCTGTCAAAAATAAGCTAAATCCAGACAAAACCAATGCTTCCTATTTGCTTGGAGTCGATGGGCTAGTAACAATTGGGCATGGATCTTCAAAACAAGAAGCGATAAAGAATGGAATTAAATATACGAACAATTCAGTGCAAAAAGATTTTATTGGAAAGTTTTCTGAAACATTAAATGAATTATGAATAATATTTCAGATTTAGAAAAAAGCATTGGTTACAAATTTAAAGACAATACGTATTTAAAAATAGCATTAACTCACAAGTCATATTTAGACGAGTACCCAGAACTTCAATCTAATCAAAGATATGAATTTTTTGGTGACGCAATACTTGATTTTGATCTTACAGAATATTTATTTGAAAAATATCCGGATTTAGATGAAGGTAGTTTAACGAAAATTAGATCTAGTGCGGTAAACCAGTTCTATCTAGTAAAGCTAGGTAAAAAAATAGATATTGGAAAATATTTATATTTAAGTAAAGCTGAGGAATCTACTGGTGGAAGAGAAAAAGACTCTATCTTAGAAGATGCATTAGAAGCACTTATTGCTGCTCTTTATTTTGATGGGGGATTAAAGGCAGTGAATGAATTTGTATCTAAATTTATATATCCAAGTATCAGAGAGTTATCGTTAAATCCTGGGCAAAAAGATTATAAGACACGACTTCAAGAATATTTTGCAAAAAAAGGACTTAAGGTAAATTATGAAGACACATCACATGGTCCTGACCATAATAAAAATTTTTCTACCGAAGTTTTCTTGGATGGAAAGATTATTGGAAGTGGGAGTGGAAAATCAAAAAAATCAGCTCAACAATCAGCTGCCAAAAATGCACTAAATATATTAAATGCCTGAATTACCAGAAGTTGAGTCTGTACGAAAAGTACTTAAAAATACATTATTAAATCAAAAACTTATTACATACAAAATAACTAACAAGAGAATAAATAGATTTAATAATACAAGACCAAAAAATAATGGATTACTTATTGAAATTATAAGAAAAGGTAAAGTTTTACAATTTAAATTCAAAAATATTTCCTTTTTATTTCATCTAGGCATGAGTGGAAGGCTTTCTTTAAATGGTTCTAAAAATAAACATACTCATGGAATATTTACTTTTGAAAATGACATTTTGCTATTTGATGATATTAGAAAATTTGGATATATAAAAATATTGAACAATGATGATGTTAAAAATCATTTTCAAAAACTTGGCCCAGATGCACTTAGCTTAACTCAATCCAACAAAAATAAAATTATGCAAAAAGCTAATAAAAGCTCTGTTGAACTAAAAAAGTTTTTATTAAATCAAAAAAATATAAGTGGTTTAGGAAATATTTATGTAAATGAGATATTATTTTTATCAAACGTTAATCCGTTCACGTCTTCATTTAATTTAACTCCAGAAAATTGGAAAATTATTTTTTCAAATACAAGAAAAATTTTAAAAAAAGCAATTAATAATAATGGAACAACACTGAGTGATATGACATATTATTTGCCCTTAGGTGAGTATGGTACTCACCAGGATAGTTTATTAATTTACGGTAAAAATATATGTATTTCATGTTCGGGAAAAATTGATAAACTATTTATAGACTCAAGAGCAACCTATATGTGTAAAAAATGTCAGAAATAAATAACTTATCTGTAAATATTTATAGAGACGGATTTGTAGAATCTTCACACGAAGTAAGTGTTTATTCAAATGCAATTAAATCAGACGATTATTTTTTCCCACGTTCAGCAGTTAAGCCAATGCAGGTCATGCCGTTACTAATTGAAGCATCAATGCAAAATATAGAATTTAATTTAAAAGAGATAGCATTATTTGCGTCATCTCATTCTGGGCAATCATTACATACAGAGTTTCTAAAGAATGTTGCAGATAAATTTGAAATTAGTTTAAATAATTTAGTATGTGGCCCCCAAAGACCTTTTCATGAAGAAACAGCGGATTCAATAATTAGACAAGGCAGTAATTTTACAGAATTACATAATAATTGTTCTGGGAAACATTTGTCGATGTTAATTTTCTCGAAAATTCTTGGAGTAGAACAGAATGAATATTGTCAATTGACCCATAAAACTCAAGAAATTATTAAAAATTATTTTATAGAAATATTTGATACCAACGATATTGGATTTGGTATTGATGGATGCGGACTTCCTGCTATTAAATTAAAAGTTTCAAATTTTTTGAAATCAATAAAAAATATGCAAGATAACAGTAGTTCTGAAGCTTGGAATAATGTGTTTTCAGCGTACATGAAATATCCGACAATTATTGGTGGAGAAAATCGTACAGATACCAATATAATTATAAATTCAAAACGTAATCTTTTGGCTAAATCAGGGGCAGAAGGTGTTTTATTTGTAAGCGATAATAACGAATCTTTTGTTTTTAATTGTAGAGATGGCAGTAAAAGAGGTGTAGATTTAGCAGCTACTTTTTATTTATACAAAATCGGATGGATTTCTAAAGAGGCTTATAAATATATTGAGAGTACATTAATTTTTAATAAGCAGAATATTCGTGCAGTAGATGTCGAAGTAGTTTAAAAAAAATTCAAAAATAAGAAATTTATCTCATTTATTACTAATATGTAAGTAACAACAGGGTAATAAATGTATTTAAAATCATTAGATATTAATGGGTTCAAGTCTTTTGCTGAAAAGACAAATATTCAATTATCAGAAGAAGTAAATGTAATTGTAGGGCCTAATGGTTCAGGAAAATCTAACGTAGTTGACGCAATTTCATGGGTACTTGGAACACAGAGTCCTGCAACATTGAGAACAAACAAGATGGAAGACGTAATCTTTGCTGGTACTGAAAAGTTATCTGAAAAAGGTTTTGCAGAAGTATATTTAAATTTTGAAGTAGATGAGAAAAAATTTAATGGAAGTTCAGAGATATCAATTGGTAGAAAACTTTTTAGAGACGGCACCTCAGAATACTTTATGAATGGTTTGAATTGTAGATTACTAGATATTCAGGAATTCTTAAGTGATGTTGGAATTGGTAAACAGCAACATGTCATTATTTCACAGGGGCAAATTGCCGAGATTCTAAATTCAAAACCTGAAGATCACAGGCTTACCATTGAAGAGGCAGCTGGAATACTTCCATTGAGATTAAAAAAAGAGAAGGCCTTAAAAAGAATTGAGTCAGGTGATAAAGAGATTAAAAGAGCAAAAGATGTTTTGCGTGAGATAAAAAAACAACTTAAGCCGCTTCAAGAACAAGCTGAGCAGGCAAAGATTCATGAAGAGACTACAAATCAGCTCAGAGATAATAATATAAAACTAAATGTATATTCATATAAGAACTTTGAGAAAATAATAAATGAATTAAATGAAAATGATAATAATCTTTCCTTAGAAATTAGTAATACTGAGTCAGAGATAGCATCTTTGAAAGAAGAAAAATTCAAAATTAATACTAATCTTGATGACGGAATTTCAATTGGTTCTACTTTAAAAGATTATTCATCAAAAATGAATAATATTACTGAACAACTTAGATCTATTGCTCAAATTGCCAATGAAAGAAAAGATAATATTGAAAGAGAAGATTTTAAAAATTTAGAACAAATTAATAAAATTACAAAAAAAATTGATCAAAATTCAAATCAAATAAATTCTTTATCTACTCAACTGGTATCAAAGCAATATGCATTAAAAAATCTTCAATCTACTTATGATGAACTTAAAAATAATCTTGAATCTGTAATAAAAAAATCATCAGCCTCAATTGAAGTTAACGAAGCGTTACTTGAAACTGAAATAAGCATATTAAAAAAAGATATATTCGAAACATCAGAGAACTTAATTGCTTTCAAGGAAGAATTACATAAGTGGCAAAATGATGTTACTAAGACTGAAGGATTAGTTTTTGAACTTAACAAAGATTTAAATGAGGCAAATATAATTCTTGAATCTAAAAATAAATATGTTGAATATAACAATTCAATACTAAGTAGAGAATTAAAAGCATCAAGTGATTCGATTGATAAATTAATACAAGAAAAAGATTCAATCCAAAATCAGCTATCTGAAAAGAAAGAATTACTTTCTGGAATTAATGAAAATGAATCGTTTAAGCTCGATATAAGTAATCAAAAAATTAATTTAGAAACACAGATAAAAGATATTGAAAAACAAATATCTACAGTATCCAATCAATTAGTTTCATCACAAGAGAGAATTAAAAACTTAACAGAACAAAATATTGAATTTAATAATGAAAAAAATAATATTATTTCAATCAAAAATACTAACTCTAAGGATGAATTAATTAATCTTGTCAGTGAGATTAAAAATTATATTAAATTTACTAATAACGCTTCTGAATTATTGGACAGCAAGTCAGAAGAATTTGATTCTAAGTATGGAAATACAAATAAAAAAATACAACGTATTGATAATCAATTAGATGAATTAAATAAGAAATTTTATGAATATAAAGATACAAAAACATCAAATGTAATTAAATTATCAGAAAATCAAAATGCATTATCTAATCATTACTCAACTTTAAAAAATATATATGGTCTTAGTGAAGATGAAATACAAATTTATTCTGTTGAAGGTATTAATCAAAATGAGATACAAAACCAAATTAAAAAAAACGAGGATGATTTAGAGCTCATTGGAACTGTTAATTATTTAGCTAGGGATGACTATGAGTCCTTAAATGAAAGATTTAATGAAATTACAAAAAATATAGAAGATCTTAAATTAGCAAAGAGTGAATTAGTTTCACATATAAAAGAAATTGAAAATGAGATTGAATTCAGAATAGAATCTTCATTTAACTCAATATCCGTAAACTTTTCAGAAATATTTGAAACATTATTTCCTGGTGGCAAAGGTTCATTATCTTTTACAGATAAAGAAAATATTTTAGAAACAGGAATTGATATTTCAGTTCAACCTAAAGGTAAAAAAGTCAAAAAACTGAGCTTATTATCTGGCGGAGAAAGATCATTAGCTGCGATAGCATTTCTTTTTTCAATATTTAAGTCATTTCCTAGTCCATTTTATATTCTTGATGAGGTTGAAGCCGCACTAGATGATGCTAATTTACACAGAATGATTAATTTACTAAAACATGTTAAAAACGATGCTCAATATATTATTGTTACACATCAGCAACAAACTATGCATGCTGGGGATGTACTTTACGGCGTTACTATGGAACCAGGTTCTGGATCAAGAGTTTTTACCAAAACAAAAGCAGACTTCGAAGAATTAATTAAAAAATCATGAATGATCAAGAATTAGCAGATTTAGCAAGAGAAACAGCAAAAAAGGCCTACGCTCCGTACTCAAATTTTAGAGTTGGAGCAGCACTTATTACTGATTCAGGCAATATTTATACAGGTTGCAATATAGAAAACGTTTCTTACCCTGCAACAGTTTGTGGAGAAGATGTTGCTGTTTTAAAGGCTATCTCTGAAGGTGAAACAAAAATTCATACACTTGCTGTTGCTTGTATCGATGCTGTTGATCATCCAATTTTTCCTTGCGGGGTATCAAGACAGCGTATGGCTGAATTTGGGACAGAAGAAGTGATCGTTGTTTATAAAGATGATTTTAAAAAATACAAATTTGACGAAATCTTACCTTTTAATAATAAAATACAGTTTAAAGATTAGATATTATAAATTATCGTTTAGCTTAGGAATCACACTTAAAGTATCACCAACAATGCCAAGATCAGCTAATTGAAAAATTGGTGCTTCTTCGTCTTTATTTATAGCAATAACAAACTTTGAATCTTTCATACCAACTTGATGCTGAGTAGCTCCAGAAATACCGCAGGCAATATAAACATCTGGTTTAACAGTTTTTCCAGTTTGACCTACTTGTTGTGAGTAAGGCATCCATCCAGCGTCAACAATTGCTCTTGTACCACCAATAGCAGCATTAAGTTTTGTAGCTAAAGTTTCTATCATATCTAGATTTTCTTTTTCAACCATGCCTCTTCCGGCAGAAATCACAATTTTAGAATCTTCTAATTGTGGACCTGACTTTTCTTCAATATAAATATCAAATACTTCTATATCTGAATTGTCAATATCAATTGTTTCGTAATCAGAGTTAAATTCTATTTCTTCAGGGTCAAATGCTTTAGGTCTGATTAAAAGTAAGGAATGTTCTGAGTTTATTTTTGCTCTATAAAGGCTTTCACCTCCATTAATTGAATTTACGGTTGAAACTTTTCCTTCTTGTAAATCAAAGTCAATCACATTTGATATTGGACTACTATTTAAATCAACAGAAATAAAAGAAATCAAATCTCTGCACATATAAGTTGAAGATCCGAGGATTAATTTGATGTCTTCGTTTTTTATAATTTCTGTAATTTTAGAAGCAACTTTTGAAAAATTTAATGAGCTACTTGATCTTTTTATATAAGTTTGTTTAATGTCATTCAATCCTATTGTGGGGCTGTCATCAATCCCAACTGTTATAACTTGTGTTTCAAGATTCATTGATTTTGCTTTACCTAAAATTTCTAAGGTGCCAGAACTTAAGTTGCTATTTATAACTTCTCCAATAATTAACGTTTTCATATTACTTTTAACTCTTTCAACTTATTAACAATTTCTTGATACGCTTCACCCTCGTCAATGATTTTTTCTCCAGTTTTTGAACTTTCAACTGTGTCAACATTCAAAAATTCAATATTCTGCTCTGTAACAATATTCAAATCACCTAAAGATATTTGTTCAATAGGTTTAGATTTAGCGGCCATTATGTCTTTAAAGTTTGGGTATCTAGGTTCAACACCTCCTGCTGTTACAGATATTACACATTTTTCAGGCATGTTCACTTTTTCTGAACCTTCCATAGTCTGTCTCGTTAAGGTTATATTTTCACCAACTTCAATACCTTTTACATAAGAAATACATTCCATATCTAAAAATCGAGAAACTTGTTGAGGTACGGTTCCAGAATATCCGTCTGTTGATTCTGTACCGAAAATTACTATATCAGCAGTTACAGATTTAGCTAATTCGCTAAGGACATTTGCAGTCTTCAGAGAATTTGATCCTTTCAAGGAGTCGTCATCAACGTAAATAGCTTTATCGGCACCCATTTGAAGTGCTTGTTGAAGCCCTTTTTGGGTGCCTGCTGGACCCATAGAAATAATTGTTACTTCAGCATCAAACTTTTCCTTTAATTGAAGAGCAACTTCAATTCCATATCTGTCAGTATCATCTAATACTTGTTCGTCTGGTCTGTTAATAACTCCATCAGAATAAGTGATTTCATTAGCTGGATCAGGAATTTGTTTTGCACATACAGCAATTTTCATATCTATATATTAATTTATATAATTAATTATCTGAATTTAA
>Ga0163110_10000310_pt1 | contig 22502 bp, 32 predicted proteins | sample CRUFie1St17metaG_FD_108703 | JGI IMG/M metagenome (GOLD analysis project Ga0163110, IMG submission 108703) | Marine microbial communities from the Costa Rica Dome - CRUD Field 142mm St17 metaG | ecosystem: Environmental > Aquatic > Marine > Oceanic > Photic zone | place: Costa Rica: the Eastern...
ACCTGTTCTAGATGTATTCTGACGAGCTTATGAAGCAGCAGACTTGCGGCACTCAAACTCTTTTACAAGGTAGTTGACCTCACGATTGCTGGCATCGATGAACTTACGGTAGTTCTTGTCAACGATAGAGAAGTCAATCTCTGTCTCTGTTCTCTCCGCATACTCAACCCAGAATGATTCGATGACTTTGCTTACAGATTTGTGGTCAACAACAGCAATGTCAAGGTCAGGATCATCGATCTCGATGTAAGTAGGATTCTCGTATGCATCCTTGCTTGCTTGATTCTGAAGGTTGTCCTGAAGTGCTGTATCTGTCTCTGCCTCTTCGATGTCATTCTGTTCGTAACTAGGAACATCAAGGTGTGCAGGGTCATCACCGTCGATACCCTGTGAATCAGTGTCATCGTAGGTATACTCTTGCTCATCAGAGTCATTGTCACCAGGGTCAACCATGTCAACAGTTTGGTCGCCGCCAGACTGTGCACTTGCATCTTCTGGTGCCTTCTGGTTCTCTTGCTGTTCCTTACGCTTCTGTTGCTCAAGGTCGTAGATGACACGAGCAGCGTCAACACAGTCAGAGAAGGTCTCACACTCGTCAACTAGGTCAACGTACTGCTTCTCATCGCTCTGGAAAGGAATCATTGCATATGTACCGATCTTGAAGTGAAGATTGATACGGTCGATGAGTTTCAGTCTAGAAAGATCAGTGTTCTGAACGTTGAAGAAGTCACGCTCATGAAGGTGTTGGTATCCACGGTAGAAACACTTGGATAGACCAGGGAATTTATACTTCATCTTCTTCTCAATACGAGCATCCTCAGTCACGTTCACGTATGAACGGGGGATGTCGCTAGGAATTGCCTCTTGCTCAGTAGTAGGAGTGTAGAGTGCGTGTCCTACCTCGTGACCGACGAGCAAATCATATGTATCGTTGTCAAGGTCTTTCCAGATAGGAAGGACAAGTACGCGACGGTCAACGTCAAACGAAGCAGTCTCACACACGCGGTGCTCCACTACAAGATTTTCGGTAGCAAGCAGTTTAGCGAGGGTACCTTTGATTTCTTGAGTGGTCATGTAATTCTGTGTGTCTGTATATGGATATAATAATACCCCTAGAGGCACCTGTGTGCTCCTAGGGGACGGTTTGTGAACTGTCTCTAGTCTAACCTAGCGTTTTGTTCCATTTCCATCCTTTCACTTACAAGAATATCATAGAAAATATCTGCGAGTGTGATGGCATGCTCTGCTTTAGACAAGTCTGGTTGTTGCTTAGCATAGGCAGATAACGCCTCGTACAAGATTTGGGTATCATTATACCCAATATCAATCTTCTCTCCTTCCCTCGCCATGTCCTAGGTACCTCTCTGGTTCTTTTAGTGAATCGATCATAAAATATGTGATGGGAAATAAAATTAACGCACCGAGTATACAGGGTATAACGGGTTTGTTCAACATCACTCCGACATATTCTGCGATTTGTAGCATCATTCTTCTGTCATCTGAGAGAAATCGTTCGGTTTATCAAAGGTCACAGTGCGATTAAACTTATCGAGAAGGATTTCGCCCTTATGACTGATGATAAACAGATTGGTATTGTCACCCAGACCTTTCAAAATCTTGAATAGTTCGTCAGTTGCAGAACTATCAAGAGAAGAATCAAATACCTCATCAAGAATCAAGAGATTACAACTTGTACTGTTCTTAAGTTTGGCAATCGCTCGCCAAGTAAAGAGTAATGCAAGGTCAATCTTTTGTTTCTCACCTTCAGAAAAAGATGCATAGGAAAATACATCTCTAAAACGTGATTTGATGACTTCATTGAACTCTTCGTCAAGTGTGAAGTTGACAAAGAAGTCCATTTCAGATAGGTATTTATTAATTTTTAAGTTGATGGTTGGAATGAACTTATTAATGATCTTGGTTTTGATGCCACCATCCTTTAATAGGTTACCAACAACTTTTAGATTGTCAAACCTAGCACCAACCTGAGCACACTCTGCCTGTTTCTCATCTCTTGCTACTAGGAATGCGTTTAGACTATCACGTTCCTTGTCAACATTAGGCGTACCCTTGTTGAGTTCTTCTGTTAGACGATTGTTTTCCTTAGACAGGTTGTTCTCCTCGCGGAGCATGGAAGAAATCGTATAACGTTTGTCCGTGATGTCCATATTGATTGAATCAATAGTGGAGATCTGTGTGGTGATCAACTCTATTTTAGATTTTAGATCAGTTAACGCTGTATTGTATTTGAGGATACGCTCATTAAGTGTACCACACTGTTCTTCTTTCCATTTAGTATCAATGGTTTGTGAGCATGTGGGACACTCATCGTTATCGTTGTAGAACTTAAGATCTTTCTTTCCTTTACGGAAGTTGTAATTAATTTTACTCTGAAGTTCTTTGAGTTTTTCCATATTACTGGTCAGTTCCCCATGTTTCAGGGTTTCTGGTTCCAGTTTCATGATTGCAGTATCAAGTGCTGCTACCTCTGAATTGATTTCAGAGATACGTTGTAGATTTGCAGAGATCTTTTCCTGCTTTTCTTTATTATATTTGCCTGACTGTGCCTCTAATTGATCTATAAATGCTGTCTTTAGATCTACTTCCTTCTGTGCCATCTCCAACAGATGAGAGCAGTCTTTAATCTCTTCTTTAGTGTCCTTGACTCGATCTTTTAGGATCGCATTCATCCGCGAGAAGACTTGAATGTCGAGAAGATCTTCGATAACCTCCCTTCTATGCGGAGCAGACAGTTGCATGAAAGGAACAAAAGTGCTACTACCAAGAATAACAACCTGAGTGAAAGACTTGAAGTTAAGTTTAAGTATGCTCTGCTCAAGGTATTTCTGATAGTCCTTGTTCGCGGCATCCTGATCGATAAGCGATCCGTTACGGTAGATTTCAAATACATTGGGTTTGATACCGCGTATTACTTGGTACTCTACACTGCCGATTCGGAAATCAATCGAAACTACACATTCCTTTTCGTTTACACTGTTGATCAGTTGACCCTTCTTAATCTGACGGAAGGGTTTATTAAACAAAACAAAGGTCAGTGCGTCTAGCATCGTGGACTTACCTGCACCGTTCCTACCAATCACAAGTGTGGAAGGAGACTTTACTAGGTCAAGTTCAATAAAGTTATTGCCAGTGGAGAGAAAGTTCTTCCAACGCAATTTTTCAAATACAATCATGCTTTAGGAATGTCTTCTAAGTCTTCTTCAGGTGGTGGAACGATAATGTCATCAGGAGTGATGATGGTAAACATGTATCCGTGCATAGCACAGTTGTCTTTTACCACGTCACTCTCAACCTCGGTCACTGTTAGTGCACGAGCAAATCCATTTGCTTCCAGGAGACTATAATACCTGACAGCATCGTCCTTGTCAACGAACATAGTTACAACTTGACGCCCGTCCGAATCATCTTTTACAGCGTAAACGCCGCCAGTTGCATCATCTGTTAGTACAAACATTATTGCTGTGCTTCCAAGTACAAGGATTTGAGTATAGCAAAGACATCATCTTTGTTGTCCAGATCAGACACACATCTTTCTAGAGTTGTGAGAGTGTCCTCAGTTTCAATAGCATCATCTACATCACCAAGATCGACCGTAAGATCTTCAATGATCTTAAGATCTGCACAACCAATAGTTTGTAACTGCTGGACTACCTGATCAAATTTAACCTGATCGGTTTTCTTTTCGACAATGAGTTTGACAAAGGATCCCTTGAGATTTTTAGGGAGTTTAAGTTCTTGCGTATCGTCATAGTACACCTTCTGGAAGATGTCATATGGGTTAGGGAAGAACGTCAGTTTCAGAGTATCAGTATTTAGTACATGGAAACCACGCTTCTGTGCGTAGTCACCCCAATAAAGTTGGTACGGGTTGCCGAGGTAGTTAACATTACCTCTGCGGGACTTCATGTGAAAATGTCCTGAGCAGACCAGATCAAATTTGTCAAAGGGGGTGGGGTCATCTCCGTGGTCCATGAAGTGACCTGGGATAGCTTCAAAACCATTAAGCTCAAGATGCCCCATACAGACAGTTGCATCACTTTTATCAACAAAATCCATGGAACTCTTTCGGTTCTCATCACATATCCAAGGAAGAAGAAGTATGTCACGACCACCAAAGTTATACTGACAAGGTTCGTGAACGACTGATATGTTGGTATACTCTGAGAGTAATAGTTCGGGTGCATTAACACGTAGAGTGTTCTTGTAGTAAATGTCATGATTGCCTACAAGCATGTGCATGGTGACACCTCTCTCTTGTAGAGGAGTGAACCACATTTCTTTTGCAGCATCCAGAGATGCAAAGTTAATACTTTTTCGCTTATCAAAAGTATCACCAAGACATATAATCTCAGTGATACCATGCTTATCAATAAATGGAATGACGACGTTGTTATAAAATTTCTTGTACTTGTCAACGAATACTTGGTTGTCATTCCGTACACCAAAGTGCTGATCAGTTATTAGTAGGACTTTCATAGGGGTACTCAATAACGATACGTCGTGACTCATTACCTCTTGAGTCTACCACAATTACCTCCGAAGCGGTACCCCCAACAAATTCACTTAACTGATCTATAAGTTCTGCCTTGCGGTCTGTGCACTTGTTACAGAGTTTACCACCCCAGTAGTCTGATGTATAACTCATTAGAGTTTACCCTCAACGATACCTTTACCGACAACCCTGACGCTACCCTCAGGCCATCCTTCTTGCTCACACTTGAGGTGCCAACGGGTCATCTCAATAGCACCATCACGTACACCAGCGGTGAGCATTTGACGCCCTGCTGTGGTCATTGTAGAGAAGAGACCAAAACGTGTCTCCCATACCCAGAAGCAGTCGTCGATAAGTTCAGCACCATCAGGCACCGTCACTTCCTCCGTCTTCTCCGTCGGTTGTGTCTGTTGTGTCTCCATCTTTTTTGTTAAATCCAAAGGGTCCGATTTTGTTTGCAGCACGCTCACGCATAACTGCACCAGTAAGTGCTTCCATTACTTTCAGCACGTCCTCAGCACGACCTTCAATACGTTGTGAAACGAAGTCGTACTTAGCAAAGAAATCATCAGCGACATCTTTGTAGTCTTCTACCGAGATTGGTTTGTCCTTACTCATAATTAATTCCTCATGTTGGATTCAATACGGTATTTGATGGAGTTCATTTCTGCATGACTATGTTCGCCATCAGAGTGGAAGACTTCATCAAAACCTTTCTTCTCTATAAGTTTGTCTTTAATATCCATCTGCCGCTTCTCTTTAGAAATACGCCGCAAATAAGCATAGTAGACGATTTGAGTGAAATAAGCAAAGGGATTTGATGATTTTGCGGGATCAAAATTATCGATGTACTGTACACAATTTTCTATACCATCACCAATCATGTCTTCTTTGTACATGTAGTTGATGAAGTTTGGTCTATATGAAAGGTGAGTTGCAATCTTGAGAAAGCACTCACCGATATATTCTGTAATTCTTGGTTTTTTTAGACCACGTTCTTTGGCGACATGGACTCGTTTACGATACTTGACGAGTTCTTCAAGAAATTTCTTGTTGTCAACGTAGTGCTGTTTTTTCTTCGGAGCCATAATTGCCATGAGAACATTTGCACCTATAGATATTATACTACATTAATAGTGCTCATGTGTCAAGCTTGACAAAGTGACCAATACTAATTAAACTAACACTGTAAGGGTTCAGAAGAGATCTATTAGCTCTTATCTGAACTAGGGGCATTGAATAATTTTTCTAAGAAGGACTTAGCAGTTGTAACTGAACCTAGAGAACCCATGTTTTCACTGACTTCTCTATAGAAAGGATGTTCTTCTGACTTATCTTCTATTCCTTCTTCTGTTTTTAACCATCGTTTATATGCAGCGATACCTGTGGGACTCATAGGAGAGATGCACAGAATATCTTTCTCGGGAATAATGTAGAAGTGCTCATCCGAGAAGTATTGCCACTTAAGTAGACCGACGCCCACACCCATCTGTCCTTGTTTCTCTACCTCTACTGCTTTACTTCTAGCAGGATGGGTAATAAAAACAATAGATGTACCTGGTGACTCAGCATCGTCCGTGACAATTAACTCCCCCATGATTTCTTCACCTTGGGAGAGTTTAATGACGCCGTAGAATTCTTTGTCGTGTTGAATGTAATTAATCATGTTTTGAATCTAATTTTCGAGACTTCATAATTAAACTTTTCCTCTGTATAAATTTTGATTCTTTCAACCAAATGTCTCAGAGTGTAGTTTTGTCTTGATCCTCTAGAGCAATCATCAGCAATATCATAAAGAACTGCTTGAGATTTATTTTCACCTTTCCGCAATACACGACCGATAGATTGTAGGTTTCGTACGCGGGACTTAGAAGGGGAAGCGAAAATTATATTGTGGAGATTCCGAATATTAATACCAGTAGAGAAGGTCCCATAACTGGCAAGAATGATTGCGTTCGATTCTGTTTCGCAGATCTGACGCGCACGTTCACGTTCGGTAGTCTCAACACCACCGTGGATATAGAAAACCTTGCGGTCTTCTGTTACACAATTATTTAGCACTTCTAAAAGCGGGTCACCGTGCTTCTCCACGTAGTTGAATAGTATGAGTGTGTTGCCATCCAAGTCCTCTGCCAGTTTGGCGATGAACTTATTTCGCTTGGGATGTGATACAATGAAGTCCATCTCTTGCTGATAGGAATCAAATGGCACGTAACCATGCTGCAGGACTAAGCACTTCACTTTCAGTTTTGTCAAGGTACCTGCGTTCATTAAGTCGGCGGTCTTTGTCACCTGGTTACATTTACCAAAGAGTCCTTCAAGGACCAACTGATGTGTTTTCATTCCGTCAAGGGTCCCTGTCAGACCGATCCGATACCTAGCGTCATGACACTTTGTCAGGATACCTGTCAAGGACTTTGCCTTGTATAGGTGCGCCTCGTCACCGATGATCACGTCGAAACGTTTGAAGAACTTCTTAGGTTCCTTATAAATTGATTGCCAAGTAGATATAACAACAGGCGTCTCTACATATTTTTCTCTACCACCCATGATCTGATGGACATAATGATCCGCTGCCCATCCATAATCCTTGAGGTCTTGTGTCAACTGTGACACCAGAGACGTGGTAGGTACAATGATTAGAATTTCTCTCTTATACTTCAGGTGCCATCTCAACAGGCAGTAGATAATCAGGGATTTTCCTGATCCTGTGGGCGAGAGTAGAAGTTTGCGATTGTTCTTAAGAGCTGAGAATACTGCTTTGAGTTGGTAATCTCTGATTTTGAAAGGTAGGTTGAGAGACCCAACAAACCCCGCAACACTCTCAGGTGTGATGAAAGGGTCGGTATCGGTCGGTCTTCCATAGTGTTCACTGGTTTCAATGTTATATATGTACCCTCTCTGTTTTAAGAAGTCTGTGACATAATCAAAAAGACCCGCGTATATCTCACCTGTTGCTGGTGAGTATAAACGAATCTTTCCATCCCATACATGAGATCTATAGTGTGGCATATACTTTGCCCCTGGTACATCGAAGCAAAAATAATCTGCTAACTCCTGATGCACATGAGGTTCCGCGTTTACCTTGATGTAAACCTCATTCTTCTTAATGATTGTAGTCATCAAAAACCTGCTTCAAACTTTCTCAAATCAATGACGTTCTTGATTGTGTAACCTCGATTAGAGATCTGTCTTAGAACGCCCTCTATGTAATATAGGCAAGTTTCAAGGTAGTCTATTTTCTGCTTTGCTTTGATCCACTCGTCATCGGCATAGACATACTTGTCTAGATCACCTTTGAGAACTTTGTGATCAAAAGGTTTTTCTTTATACACTGCTGCAGGTGACTTGCCTGCATAGTATTCGTACTTAAATTTTGTGACACGACTAAGGTTCGCTGTCGCATCACTATGCATCAACTTAAATGTGCTATAGTATGTCATCCAGCGTTGATGGAGACCAGGCACAGCAAGTGCTTGATTAACTAAATCATGCTCATCAATAGGTGCATCCTCTGCCCATTGTTCTTGGATGCGCTCAAGGTTCAAGACTGCCATTATTCAAGTGCTTTATTACGAGAACCCTCCAGTGCTTGAATTTCGTAAGACCTATATCTAAATGTTACTGAGGCAGCAGCATATTCTGTGCCGTCTACCGTAGCATTAAAATCCAACGCACTAAGAGATATTGGTATTATATCATAAAATACCACTTGGAAGTTGGATTTGAAGTTTGAGTTAAGGACAGTGAGAGTCGCATCAGCGAACTTTGTATCACCACCCTCTGCGTTATATGATAACTTTGCCTGCTTGTCTAGGAATTCTCTACGCTCACTAAAACGATCAGGCACACCAAGACCCCTGATCCAGTTGTGTAGGATCAGGTAATTCTCAATGTTTTCATCCACGAGGAAATTCATGGTGAACGGGTCATAACTGATGTTACCATCAGTGGGTAGAGGTCTACCATACACAGTAGGTTGCTCTACAATGCCCAGGTTGATTGCAGGTATATTAGCAGACTGAGAAAGGTACGCAATTTTTGGATACTTTGCCAGTATAAACTTGAACCCAATAGGACTCAAGAAGTTTTTATTAGCTATCTGGTTGTTCCACGTTGCCACTTTGTTGCTCTGTAAGACTTCTAGTATTTATAGAAGCAAGGTATAGTTTGAACTGACTCTCAACCAGAGAGGAATCAGGGTTACCTTGACTTACATATGTATCTGAGAACTCATAGACTGCCTGAGGATATTCACCCAGGTATGGTTTCAGGATACGAAAAACTTCATCTCGGAGTGCCATGCGGGCATCCGAGTATCGCCAATCAGAATTAGTGAGTTTCATAATTTAATTTCTAACCAGGGTAGTAGGGGAGGAATTACTCCAATGAGCCTGAGGAGACCTTCAGCAAATAGAGAAAGAACAACCCACCCAACAATGACAGAAATAATTCCAGCATTACGGTTGTGTCTACGAATTGCGGCATCAATCATCTCCTGTACTTTTTCTTCGGTAACCATTAGTAACGATATTCTTGTAGGAGGTCTAGTATGCGGTTAAGCATGGTGTGTGCACCTTCGTGCCAATCACCGTTACGAGCAGACCATGACCCATCATACAGCTCATTCTTCAATTTGAGAACCCTTGTCTCGAATTCTGCTTTGGTCATATTGTTTCTCGGCATACTGACTTCATAACTATAACTCTATTTAATAAAAAAGGCGACCCGTAGGTCGCCTGATATACTCGTATGTGAGTAATTGATCACATGAGGTTGTCAACCAGTGTACGTCTGTAGTAACGGTTAGCGTTAGCGTTAAGAGCGCCACTACCTTGACCTGTACCCTCAGCGAAGGGGTTAGCGACCATACCATATCTGGTCTTGAAGCCAATTTTCGGTTGGAAGGTGTCCTGACCGACGGCACGTACCATCTGGAGGGGTACATATGGGCAGTAGAACAGTCCAGCGTCATAGGCAGAAGAACCCTTATAACCAGCAACGTAGAAGTGACGGTCACTTACGTTAGCAGAGTAAGGATCAACATAAACCTTGATTCTACCGTTCAGAGTACCAGCAAGAGTGCTGCTGTTGTCATCAGGGAGAAGACCGCTGTTACCAGCAAGTGCAGGAGTGTAGTCCAGAACGCCAGCCATAGACAGTGCAGATGCAACGTCAGCAGAGCAGATCAGGATGTTACCCTTTCCACGACGAGTCTCATGACCGATCGCGTTCATGTCTCTTTCGATTTGGAACAGAAGACCTTTGAACTTCTCAACCGACCATCTACCGTTGGAGTCAACGTCAAGGTCGAAGATACCAGCAGTTGCGGTATTGTTCTGAGCGCCAGGGCGAGCAATCTTGTAGACGGTTCTAACAACTTCTCTGTTGATCTCAGCGAGAACTTCAGTAGAAAGGATGTTAGCAAGTTCGCTCTCAGCGTCCAGACCGTGAACTGCCTTAAGGTCTTGTGCCAGTTCCAAACTGTACTCAGCTTTGAGGGCTCTGGACTTAGCAGTCACAGTAACCTTCTCAATGCTGAAGTTCATTTCAGCGAACTGGTTTCCAGCAGCGTCACCCAGTGCTTCTGCCTCAGCAGTAGGCATACCATCAGAGGTATTGTAGGTGCCACTATCGTTGAGCAGACCAGGGTTGGATCCTGCCTGAGCAGTTCTTCCAAGGTCGCTTGCTGCGTTCTCTGCGGAGAACTCGGTGTCTGCCTCGTTGAAGAATGCTTCGTTGGAGGTTCCAGTACGTGTTGTGCCGTAGCGTGAGCGCATTGCGAAGATCAGTCCAGTAGGACCAGTCATCGGTTGAACGCCAGCGATGTCATAAGCAATCAGCTTAGGCATGCTACGTCTGATCAAGGAGATCAGCACAGGGTCGAAACCAGCAACAGGACCAGTTGCAGTGGAAGAACCACTAAAACCAGCGGTGCCAGCAGACATTGTAGGTGCGGCTTCAGTCAGCACACCTGCTTCCTCTTTGAGGAATTTTTCTTGGTTTTCGAGCAGGATAGAGGTGACAGCCTTTCTATACTTGTCGGAGATGTTATCAATCTCGGAGTGTTCCAGAATAGGTGCCCACTTTTCCTGCAAAGATTCGGAATTGAACATTGCTTTGTATACCTTATTTGGTGGTAAAGTGAACTAAATTACGATCTAAAATCATTTAGACCAGCGAGAGAGTGCTTGGACATAGTGCGACATGGTGTCACCTACATCTTGATTCTCGACTTTCACGTCCTCAGTCAACTCACTAGGAGTAACATTGGGCTTAGTGGAGAAGTACGACTCACGTAGAGTTGCAACCTTCTCGCGGTAGGATGTTTCATCTTCAAACTCAACTGCCTCAGCAAGTGCAGCCAACTTTTCCTTTTGGGTAAGTGACAGACCTTCTGAAACTTCGCTCACAATCCCATTCTTGGTGTATGCGCCAATCTCTTTTACAAGAGAGACGTTCTCCTCGACTTGATCGTTGAGTTTTTTCTCCATAATATCGAGTTGTTCGGTCATCTCGTCAACCAAATCAACTTTTTCATCAGAGATTTCGATGTAGTTCTCTGTGAAAACTTGTTTGAGACCTTCCATAACGGATTCCGCCATCTCGACTCTAATGCCGTGCTCGATAGCGATCTCGTTCTTGTTAACCCACTGGTCTACAGCGTAGCTAAGGTATTCATCTACCTTCTCAGCGAGTTCACCTTTTACGGTCTCAATTTCTTCTTCCAGAACTTTGGCATACTCTTCATGCATGACCTTCAGTTCTTCATTCAAACGAGTAACAACCGCTGCTTCAAAAATGGTTGCTGCTTTCTCTTTGAATTCTTCGGAAAGATCTTCACCCTCAGTAAGTGCTGCAACGTCAGCAGAAAGATCAACCTCGATTACGGTTTCTTCTTCTGACTCTTCTTCAGCAATTACCTCACCCTCGGGTTCGTGGGATGCTTGTACATCACCCTTGGCAGAGAATTCTGCTTTCTGCCCTGAAGCGGCGGAAGGTTTGGTGGAAGGGGGTGTCGCGGATTTACCGACGATCTTGTACTTGTTAGACTCATCGTCGGGCTTACTGTTCTGAGGGGTAGGTCCACCCAGATCAGTAACGCCAGCAAGACCACTGCCGTCATTCTCCAGTTTCCCTTGGGGATCAGCAGGTTTTGCGCCAGCGGTTACGCTCGATTCGTCCAAAGTTGTTTCAATACTTTCTGACATTGTAGTCTCCTGACAATTTCTACGAATTTGCTATAGTTATTTATGATTACAGATTTTTCAAGAACTGGTTAAAGGCAAATAATTTGCGCTCTTCCAGTTGTTGATGCGCTGCATTGTCGATTTGGTTCTTAATTCTCTCAAGTTTTTGCTCGGAGATAAGACCATTTTCCCAGACCCACTCTCTTCCTTCCATGATTCCGTTAACGAAAGCATCAGGAGCAGATGGATCTGCCACAATATCTGCAGCAGTTGCCAACATAAAGTCGTCTGCAACAACTTTCATGCCGTTTGTTTCCTTTAAGGAACCAAGACCACGGGATGATACACCCAGTTTCACACCCTCATCAAGAAGTGATTTGGCAATGCGACCCATGGGAGTATCCAGGATACGCGCTCTGCCAACAAAGTTATTACCTTCTCTCTTGAGAGATTGAATGCTGTGTGATACACGATCAAGATTAATGGTCGGACCTTCGGGATGTCCCAATTCACCCAGCGCACGACCTTTTTGAATGTAACTCTGATCATATTTGGTTACTTCTCTTTCAAGAAGACCAACAGGATACATTCTGCCGTTGCGGTTTTTGAGATCACCTTGAAGGAAGATGCCTTCAATGAAGTGGTTTTTTTGACCAGATTTGCCTTCGGTAATAACTACCTTGGCTTCTTCAATCGTTTCCGTTATCAGTTTCATCAGGAGTTTCCTCTTGTGGTTCGGATGTCGCTTCGGGTGCTTCGACCTCTTCCTCCTCAGGGGAGTCTGGAGTAGGAGCGAAAGCCTGCTTACCGTATTCGACCTTCTTTGCGCCAATGGCGTCTAGTGCTTTGTCGTGCATTGCATCTTTAACATAATCAGAAAGGTCTTTCTGACCTGCAAAGATTGCATTAACGATGTCACTTGCTGCTTGGGATGCCATGATTTTCACACATTATGTACTATTTAGAAAGTTTAGATATTACCGCGCTCATAATCCTCTGGAGATACACCTTCTTCCTGTTCAGGTTCGGGTGGTTGCAGTGACATTGCCATCTGTTCAACCTCCATTTGTTGCATTGACATAGGATCAATGAGTTTGCCTTCCTGTATTTCCTTCGCCATCTGCTTATCGATCTCGCGGATCTCTTCGTCAGTTTGCTTAAGGACTTGACGGCGCAGATAATCTAGTGAGAAATATCTGCCAGCAAGGGGGTCCATCTGTTGTAAAAGAGCAAGACGTTCGTTGAGAATTTCTTTCTCTTTTAGTTCACTGAAGTAGTTGTCAGCAATGAAATCATATTGGATTTGCTCCTTGATCTCATCCCATTCTTCTAGTTCAATGACACCTTTCAGAACCAGTTGTGTTTTCAGCAGATCATTGAACATGTCGCTGAAACGTTTGCGGAGACGTGTGATAAATTTCTGGAACTTAACTTCGTCTCTAGTAATCTCGGCACTACGACCAAGATTGAAACTGGATTCCGCTGCCTCTAGACGTGACTCGGGCACGTTGAGTGCACGATAGAGTTTTTTCTGGAAGTATTTTACGTCTTCCAGTTCACCGAGGTTTTGCCCGCCAGGTAGGGTAGAAATTTCAGTGCCGCGCCCTCCCTCGCGTCTTGGAAGCCAGAAGTCCTCCAACATTGACATGAATTTCTTATCGTCTCTGATCTCGCCAGTGTCCGCATTGTACACCAACTTGTTTCTATAACGGGACATAACCTCACGGAGGTATTGTTCCGCCTTCTGCTTAGGAAGATTACCAACATCGATGTAGAAAATTCTACGCTCGGGTGCTCTGCTCAGACGATAAATGACCAGAGAGTCCTCAATCATTCTAAGTTGATTGAGAGCTTTGATTGATTTATGTAGGTGAGAAAGAACATAGTTGCGCTGCATATCCAGCACACCAGAGTGACAATAACAAATAGCATCAGGTGCAATTCTTACGCCCTGGTTCTCATACCCTTTCAAACCTTTGGGTGCATAAATGTAATACTCGACAGACTTAGGAGCAAGACTTCCTTGCTGCGGATCGACAGGTGCCTGACGATCTTTGGGTTTGTCGAACTCAATAACTTTCTTGATCTTGCGAGGATCGATGTATCTAAGTTCTGTGATACCCTTGTTTGGATCCTTTGGATCAATTACTTTGTGGAAGAACAAGCGACCATCAATATACCAGCGACGGAAGAGATCATATGCTTTACGATCAAAATCCAGAAGAGATAGGATGTTCGCAAACTCATCACGAATGACACGTTTCAAACTCTCCGACACGCGGAGATTTGACAACTCAACATCTACAGGATGATTGTCTAGATCACCTGCGATTGCCTCGTTGACAATATCATTAATTGCAGAATCACATTCGGGATGGATCGACATCTCACGGTATCTACCGATAAGATCCGACTCCGATGCTTTGTTTGCAGCATCGCCAAGGTCAACGTATTGACCGAAGTATCCCCCAGCACTGACGGGCGCTGCTCCGTCTTCGCTGTCTTTACGCACAAAAGAAGGACCAGCAGGTTGCTGACCCTTCTTACGAGCTAGAGAATAACCAAAAAGGTTTGCCATTATTAAACCTGTATTTGTGCCTTATACGAGTTATTTATAAGGCATCAAAAACTACTTATACCTGACTGTTCTTTTGAACAGCGTTACCAGCGTTGACATCATCTGCGAATGTCCAGAACTGTACCTGGAATTCAACGGTGTACTCTTCAGGAGTATCGTTGTTATCCCATGCCAGATCGATTGCGCTAATGCTGCTAGGCCAGATGCCTTGGAAGGAGTATGCCTTCTTCTGATCACCCTGTCTAGAATACTGACGCACGATAGCGTTAGACTGGTAGTCGCCAATTTCTTTGGCGTCTTGGATGTTCTGCTGCAAGTTCTGAATGCGGGATGCCCACTCTTCAAACTTGGTGCGAAGTCTAAACTCTTGATCGTTCAGCACTGTAACTGTCCAAGGTTCAAAGGTGCGGTCACCTGCGATCTTGAGCATACGTCCTCTGTAAGGAACCTCGATAACACCGATGGTCGATGCGGGGAGGTTTGCTGCCTTCACAAGGAAGGTAGACATCATGTTTGATCCTGCGAGAGATTCAGGTGCGGCACCTGCTTCTTCTTGCTTTCTGTTTTCCGATGATCCGACGTTACCGCCGACACCAGGACGACCTGAGGATACTAACTCAGGGAATTGAATCTCCACTTGGAACAGATTAGGGCGAGCAAGATCTTCGATCTTGTCGCGGAAATTAAAGATGGGAGAGTCGATAAACCCACCTTCCACTTGTCCTGGAGATCTTCTACGTTGTTCAGCCATTGTTTACTCCGAAATTTTTTATAGAGAAGAAAGATTATGGGGGTCGCTTGACCCCCTAAGGACTAAATCAGGAGGTGATTTCCGAGAAGGAAGCACCAGTTCTCGTCGCCGTGAAGGTGAGAGTGATGTAGTTGATAGAGCGTGTGGGTTTCACGAAGATTTCCGCGAAGAACTCGCCACGGTCGATTGCGTCAGGTGGGTTGTTGGTTCCGTCGCAAACTACGAGGAAGTCAACTACGCCACGACGTGATTGGATACGACGCAAGAAGGGTTCAACAATATTCTTGAAGGACTGTCTTGTGAACTCGTCGTTCAATTCAAAGAGTTGAGTCTTCGCTGCTTCGGCAATCGCTTGCTCCATTACCAGGAACAGACGACGGACGTTGATCCTGTCGAATGCGGACTGGTAGGCAAGAGCAGTCTTGTCACCGTAAAGAACGATGCCCTGACCAGGGAATGCAACAATCGGGTTAACTCTTGATGCGTACAAGATGTCTCTGTGATCTTTCAGAGGAGAGTAAGCAAGTTTGATTGCGTTACGGAGTTGACCTCTGTTGAAACCAGCAGGTGAGAACCAGGGTTCTTGGTTCAGAGTGGTGCTCAAAGTGAGACCAGCAACGTCAGCGTTGCAAGGAATATAACGATACTTGTCGTTGTACTTATCGTAGATGTACTTGTAGTTGTTGTCAAAGACAGCGTAAGAAGTGCTGCTCAGTTGATCAAAGAACTCAACCGAACGATCTACAATCTGGCGGGCAGTAGGAACGCCGATAACGTCGCTGCGCTGAGGTGAAATGAATGCGATACAGTCCTTACGGAGTGCAGCGATGTCAATTACCTTCTGTGCTTTAGCGAGACTATCAAGTTCTGTGCTCATGGAAGGACCCATGATGATGTAGTCAACTTCCTGTGTCTCTGCATCAGAGATCAGGTCGTAACCAGCAAGAACTTTCTGACGACTCAGGGTGTAACCATCAACACCACCTTGAAGTGAAGACTTCAGAGATGACTGACCCTTTGTCAAAGGCAATGCCTTAGAGTCAGAGTTAGTGTTGTAAGGATTATCCAGAGTTTCAAGTGCAGCGGAAGACTTGAGCAGGTCGAAGTCAGTGCCAACACCAGTGCGTCCGAATGAACCGTTAGCAGTACCGTCCTTGTCGAACAGTTGAGTGGTCTCGTGTGCACCCCAGTAGATGTAAGAAGAGTTGTTCTTGATTACATCCTTGTAGTAAAGTGCTTCACCTTGTGGTCCGCGAGCGTCAGTTGCCTTAGAAACATTCAAGTGCTTCTCAACAACTGTGCCAGGAGTACCAGTCAGGATGCCGTCACCGTCAATGACCAGGATGTGCATCAGGTCATGGCGACCACCTCTATCCAGAACCCACTGTGAAGAAGTAGGACGGGTTGCGATGTTTACCCAGAGTGCATTGTTACCATATACTCTCTCTGCATATGCATCACCAACGTTAGCGATAGTGATCGTAGCAGCGTTTGCGTCACCAACACTTTGGTTGGAGAGGAAACGAGGAGATCCAGAGTTGAGTGAGACATACAGTCTACGCTCAATCGATTCGATTTGACCAGAGTCACCAGTTGCAGATCCAGCAGCGCCGTTGTTGTTTGCCAGTTCTGTCAGACTATCTTCAACCTCGAATACATCAGAAGATGTACCAGCGATTGTGATTTCCAGTCTGCGGAGTGCGCGATCCCAAGCAACAACGCGACCAGTGGTGTTACCACCGTTAGCGGTGAAGAAGTTATCTGCTGCCCAGTCACCAACCAGATTGCTTGCCTTAAGTGTAAGAACAACGCTGTAGCTGTAGACCTTACCGTAAGTGTTGGTGTTAGAGAATGCAACCTCTGCGCCGTTGGTGAATTCCCACTCAGCGGAAGTAGGTTGTGTCAGATACAGAATTTGATCTGCGCCTGCGTCAGTCATCACAACTCTCAAAGAGTTGCCGTAGATGCCAGGGTTACGTGCTGCCCACTTGTAGTTGTTTGATGCTGTCTCAACAGTGTTCTCGTAGGTATCGAGATTTTTGATGATAGGAGCAGAAACACCAGTAGAGGTAGACTCGTTAATGGTTGTCTTGTTTGCTGTTACAGTCTGCTTAGTAACAGTAGAAGAGTTGGTATGTGCTGCAGCAGAAGTACCAAGTTGTGCGCGAGTAACCGTAAGGTCGTCGCCAGCAATGGCAGTAACGCGAAGAATTTCGTCGTCAATTCTGATGTAGTCGTTAGTCGATACACTCAGTGATGCTACCGATGTAACAGTCAGTGTGGTATCGGAATCGGTGAAGGTACCGCCTTCATCGATAGTAGTGACCGAAGCGGTTGGTTCGATCAGGGTGATGTCAGAAGCAGCGGCGTGAGAGGTTGCTGCGGTACTAAGTTGTCCGCGAGTAACCGATACGTCGTTACCACTAACTGCCGTGATCGAGATAAGTTCTGCGTCGATCAAGAGCAGATCTGACACGTCAAAGTCAGTCGAATCCGCGACTGTCAGCGTTGTGTCAACTGCTGAGAAAGTTGTTACTGTGAACTGAGCAGTATCAATAGCGTTCTTAAGTGAAGCGTTGTCTGCACGGATAACCTTTAGGCTACCACCATACAGTAAATATTGTGCTGCCGAAAACCAGTATTCGTAGTTATAATCGGTAGGCTTGCCGAACACAGAGAGAAGTTCGCTTTCAGAAGCAATAGAAATTACCTCTTCAACGGGTCCTTTTTCAAAAGAACCGACGATAGCGCCAACGTTATCCACCGTTGCGTTAACTACCGTTGTTAGATCCCTCTCCTTTACGACAACCCCAGGGGAAAGCTGCGTTGATGCCATCTGTAAACTCCTTGGAAGTATTCAAGTCTGATGCTGAAACTATTTAGAATTTTGGATGTTTACAGTGGGGAAACGGGACGTGAACCCTTTACCAGTCGGGATATTGCCACATTCCTTGGTCGTCTGTTCTTGAATTCTGAATTCTCTTGATAGTACACTGCTTACATTCGTATGCATAAGCAGAAGGTAGACTACCTCTATCCTTTCTAGTTAGATAAAAACTATCCAGCAGAACTTTAACCTGACCACAAGTACGACACTTTCTGTCAACAAATAGCAGGTGTTCTAGATCTGGATTAAATGTCAATGCAAATACTCCCACATGTGGGACATATCACCATACTCACCGACAGTCTCAGCATTTGTCCACGTCTGTCCTTCGGGATCAACAAACGTATCATCTTCTAGACCATCTGATATAAATCCAAACGGTGCCATGTCTGCTTCGATTGCTTCTTTCTGTTCCAGATACATGCGGTTTCTTACATCAGCATCATGCAACTCTTTGAAGTAATCTGTGAGTGCAACCCATGCAAATATAACGAGACACATAGCAAGGTCATCATTACATCCCTCCTCTGCCTCCCACGCTTGTCCTCTCTGGATGAACGTAGTAAGTTCTGAGATGATCTCGTAGTCAGATAGTTCTAGTTTATCATCTTCAATCAATGCTTTTAGGTTAGAGCATCCCGTCTTCTTAACTGTGGTAGTCATCTTGACACCTAGTTGTGTCTTGCTACCAGAGAATCCTTGCCCAACAACTTGTCCTGCACGTCCGCGCATTGCACACATGAAGAGGTTATCATACTCCAGATCAAACTGTAGGATGTCCGCAACCTGTCCACCAATATCATTAACCTCAATCATGACATACGCATGATTATATGCTTTCGCTACATCATTAATGACGTTAGGGAACAGTAATGGTTTGATTTGATTGTTCCTATATTTTGCTACAAGTTTATATGGTATGGTGGTGGTATCTATCACGCAGAACGCACTATAATCCTTTGTGACACCACGCGCCACGTCCACAGTCATTACATATGTCTTACCTTCTTCTGGTTGCACGTATACATCTAGTCCCGCATTCCTAGTTATTGGGTCCTCATAGACCATCGTTCGTAACTTGGATGCAGAAATTAGTGTGTCAACAGATCCAAGGAATTCACATTCAAACTCAACTCGGAACTGTTCTTCTGACGTGTTAGCAATAGTTTGTTCTTTCCACTTGGCGTCCCTACCAGGGACCTGAGACCAGTGGACTTCTGTTGTAGTGTATTCGTTCTTACCTCTCTCAGCATCATGCCAGAGTTTGTAGAACATATTCATCCCGTGTGGGGTAGAGATGATAATAACTTTGGTAGATTTACCAGATGAAATAGTAGGATAAACAGAACTAAAGAATTGATCAGCAATATGATTCGGGATAAACGCAAATTCGTCAAGGAAGATAACATTAAAAGACATGCCCTGTACAGCAGAAGCAGAAGTAGATGCAGCCATGATTTTGCTGCCGTTCTCCAATTCCAAACTGCCTCGGTTCCATTGGGAGATTCCTTGCTGGAGCCATTTGGGGAGGTTTTCATATGATAACTGCAATCTCTGAAGCATTTCTCTAGCAGTCGCCGCCTTGTTAGCGAGAATTGCTACGTTTACATTGGCATTAAAAAGAACATACCACAACAGGTAAGAAGTCACAATGGTGGACTTCCCAGACTGTCGTGGTAGTTTAGCGATATTAAATCTATTCTCATGGAACTTGTAGGTCATATCGACCTGGAAGTCATACATCTCAAATGGGATGAGACCTCTGTCCAGAGAGATGATCTTGATATACTTCTGAATGAAATATACTGGATCTTGACTACACTTCACATACTCCTTGACCTGATCAGGCGTAAAGTTGATTGCAACGTTAGCCTTCTTTAGATTAGGATTACCAAGATATATGTTGTCGGTTGCCATGTCACTCTAAGTATTTTTCAATTACGTGGATTCTTTCTTCTTCTTTAGCGATGATGTCAATCTGAGTTTCCATCGCACCCATCACATCAGGGTGCTCACCAATACCAACAGAACTAGAAAGATAAACTTCAATGTTCATCTTTGCTCTCTTGATGTTACCAATAGCACTTGCTTTAAGTGCTTCTAGCATTTCACGTCTCATACTAAAGTTCCATGTGCGCGGCGGATTTCTTTAAGTTCACCGAAGTCTTTCTGCTTGGTACCGCCGTCGTATGCCCAAGCATAACCTTCAGTAATCATTTGCTCATTAAGGGACACATTCTCGTCCCCGACATAAAGCCAACCGAGTAAGCGACCATACTTACCGACACCACCAACAAGTTCAGTCCTAATAGACAACTGATCATCACCAGCGAGAGTTGACTCCAATTTTTCTTTGAGCCAGTTTGTTGCGTCAATTCCAAGTGCTTTTTCTTCTAAATCACGAGTACGTTTTTCGGGTGTGTCAACACCTGCTACGCGGACTCGTTCTTTTTTATATAGATCGAAACCTAGATCGATTGTAACATCAATCGTGTCTCCATCAATGACTCGGTTAATTTCTGTAACTCTAAAATTATAGCAGGATTTCCTGCTTGGTGGAACCATTGCTCCCATAATTGAACTCCTTTGCGTCTGCGTCTGGTGATGATGCGATAATACCGATAATGAATGTCGCTGCTGCAATTACTGCACCAGCACCAGCAACCCACTTCTCTAACGTGCGAATACGATCTTGAAGTTTTTCGATTTCTTCATTCGTGTCATCGACACGTTTATGAACCATCTCAATGCGGCGAATAGAGTTTTCTAATGTGCTAGACATTACAGCAATCGCTGTATCCTGCTCTGCATCTTTATTTGTAAGGTCACTCATCTTCCAATTCCTTGAATGCCATTCTCATTATATAGACAATATAATATGATACCCCCGCCAGTAGTATAATCAGAATAATGATTACACTCCATACAGGATCATTGGCGTTATCAAGAGGTCTAAGTATCAGGTTCACTTGGTTTGAATGATATGCTTATGTTGTCTAGTCCTGGAACTTCAGAGGGTTCTGATGTTGTGATGGTGTTCTTCTTTAATAGATCTTCTTGATCCCACTGTTCATGAATCTCTTCCACCTGTTTATCAACAGATGCCATCTCCATTTTTACTTTACCCTCTATCCATTTAATCCATAACCATTCAATAAATCCTAACGCAAGATGTTGAACAATGGGGTTCTGTTTCTTTGCCCATCGCTTACTCTTGGTATACCAGGTATCTTCGCCACCCCACTGGTATTCAAATTCATATTGAAACTTTGGATCAGCAGCCATTTCCTTTCTTGTAATCTTTACGGCATTTCTTTAATTCTTTTTGTTCCTGCTTGATCATCTGATATGCTTCTTCAGGAGATAATTTTCTACCCATCTCCATAGCACAGATAAACTCTACCCGAGTTCCAAAATGCTTTAGTGCTTCTTCAAAGCAATTTAGTTCTTCATACATTAGATACCATCTCCTATAAAAACATCGGGTTCTTCGTCATCGTCAATATACTCCGTCATGCGAAGTTGTTTGATACGTTCTCGCAAATTTTTTCTTAGTTCTCTTTGCTCCTCCCTTTCCTCTGCACTTAGAGGACCGTGACGTTTGTCTAAACTCATGCAGGATAATCCCAGTTGGTAATAAACTCCGTTTTGTGAACTGGTCCCCAGAGACCAGGATGATAAATGTATGGGTGGGTACGAACCTTACACTTACTTCCAGTGCATAGAAGATCGTCAACGATTCTCCATGACTCTAGAACTTCCTCTGAGTGAACAAAGTGTGATTGATCCTGATGGCAAATGTCATGCAACAATCTCACATAACCATCCATAGCATTAGGAGGATAACTGTGTGCTAGTGTTGCAGTCTGCACCCTGTCGTTTAGACCAGGTGATTTCATATCAATACGAATGTCCATATGAGGATCAGGTTGGAACCTCATAACAATACGATCATTATATTCATGCCCCTCAAATAGATTGAGAGGAGGTGCCTTCAATTTAATAACAACTTCAACGCACTGATAAGGCATCTTTTTACCAGTCATGAAGTAGAAAGGTACACCTTCCCACCTCCAATTATCTATATAAATATCGCCTGCACAATAGGTGGGTGTGTCCGAACTTGGACCGACACCAACTTCATCTCTATACCCATCATACTGACCAGCAATATACTTGCCACCCATTCTGGCAGCAGCAAGAACTTTTACTTTCTCTCTACGAATTTCTTTTGAGTCTAGTTTGCATGGAGCATCCATTGCAATCAATGCCAACACCTGCAGCATATGATTCTGCAACATATCACGGACAGCACCAGAACCCTCATAGTATTGAGCTCTACCTTCTACACCGATTGTCTCAGTTGCAAAGATCTGAACCTCATCAATATACTGTCTGTTCCAAAGTGGTTCTAGAAGAACATTGCTAAAACGGGTAGCAATAATATTGGACACAGTATCCTTGCCAAGATAATGATCAATACGATATACCTGTTTCTCACGGAGGTTCGCTGATACAACCTCTTGCAATTTTTCAGCACTTTCGAGATCGTGCCCGAAAGGTTTTTCAATAACCACTCTGGA
>Ga0163110_10000311_pt1 | contig 22455 bp, 23 predicted proteins | sample CRUFie1St17metaG_FD_108703 | JGI IMG/M metagenome (GOLD analysis project Ga0163110, IMG submission 108703) | Marine microbial communities from the Costa Rica Dome - CRUD Field 142mm St17 metaG | ecosystem: Environmental > Aquatic > Marine > Oceanic > Photic zone | place: Costa Rica: the Eastern...
CCCAGATAACCTACTGATTTAATTGGCTAAAGTTACGATATCCTAAAAATCGATTAACTATTTAGACTACAATTTGCGAGGGTACACGACTGCCACCCCCACCGTGTACGGGTGCGTATACAACCACGACATAATTTTGGAAATTTACAACAGTAAACCACTACAGTAATTTTTTAGAATTATAAAACTGTAAAGTTTCTATATGTAGTATTTAAATAGATTATTTACACAATGTAATGTTGACAGATATTATTTATTTTGATAAAGTATGTACAAGATGTAGAACAGGGATAGGGATATGGCTGAAGATATTGGGCAAGACGCTAATATATTTCCTGACGGGTTACCTGTATTTATCTATACATTCTTAGAACACGATGATGATGGTGTCTTACAGCATGAGACTACTCTTTGTATAGAAGGAGAAGAAGACGTTATTGTTACCAAGGGGTTCTACGAGATTATAGATGATATAAAAGAGGAACACGCAGATAATAACGACTACAATGCACTATTTGAAATGGCTGCAGAGCTAAACAAAGAAGCTGAGAGGTTACGGGAAGAAGCGGAAAGAATAGAAAACAGTACCAGAAGTGTAGCTGATCTATTTAACGCTAATGCACCAACAGCTTGATTTATTTGGTTTTACAGACTTACCCCTTGAAGGGGATACTAAGGTTTGTATAAAGTGCAAGGAAGAGAAACCCCTAGCAGCATTTGGCAATAGTTCTGGGGCTAACTATAAGAGGCCTGAGTGCAAGGAGTGCAATAGGGAGTTGTCTAGGATAAGAGATAATCTTAGGGCTACCCACGGTATGCCAGACGAGGACTACAGGTGTCCTATCTGTTGCAGAGGGGCTGAAGAGGTAAAAGGCAAAGGGGGCAAGAACAATGGCCCTTGGGTGCTAGACCACGACCACAAGACGAATGAATTTAGGGGATGGCTATGTCATACCTGTAATAGAGGGCTTGGGGCTTTTGAAGATGATCCCATGAGGATGCTTAAAGCCGTAGCCTATGTGGAGAATACATAACGGGTATGGTTGGTCCTTACTACCTAGTTATGTAGCTCCTTGGTATAATGCTTAGAGTGTTTATCAAGGAGCATTATAATGTTAAGACGATTACTACATAGATGGGAAGAATATCAGAAGCGAAGAGTAGCTTACTGGCAACTACAGAACCTAACTGACCAAGAACTTAATGATATCGGCATAAGCCGTGGGGATATATATAGGGTAGCATACAAAGACCCTATCCGATGAAATTACTCTCTCACCTGATTATTGTGATATTATTGCTTGGTTGGATAGATGGCGGCAGAGGGCTTAAAGTAATTTACTATAAGTATAGTACTACCTACTCCCATACTAGGGTGACTTAGGGGTTTACTATATAGTAGCCCTCTCAACCGACAATTCATTATACCACTAGAACGCAAGTTCGTCAATATTAAATTCATTAATTAGGTGATTGCCTTATCCTTTAACATCTGGTATAATGTATGGGTAGGCTTTCACAGGAAGTCCTATGTCCCTTAATTTATATTATATCAGAGCCGCAATAGAAGATCGAACAGGACAGCGTTTGTCCTTTGATAAGATCAAACAATATCTTGTAGAAGAAAAGTTAATTACTCAGAAAGAGTTAGACGATAACCCAATGGCCCACGAGTTTGCAGGTTATGGTAGGTATTACTTCTACACCCCTGAAACCAAGAACGACTTTACTGTCGATGTACCCAATGACCCTAAGTCTTATTTAAACAGAGATGCTAGGGAATACTTTGTAGAGGAAGAATTTGATGAAAGCTAAAATGGCAAACTGTGGAGCTAGTGTTAAGCCTAACCGAAAGGCTAGAATGTATGGTGGCGGCATGGCTAAGAAGAAAATGGATATGTATGGGGGCGGTATGCCCATGAAGAAAAAGAAGAAGAAGTCTATGTCTTACAACATGGGTGGAATGCCTATGAAGAAGAAAGAAGATATGGGCATGGCTAAAGGAAACATGAGCATCAAGAACAGGTAGTTCTTATTGTTGCCAACTAAGACCAAGGACTAAAGTATGTTAGCTGAACTTGCTGCCTGTAGCGCAGCATACAGTACTATCAAGACTGCGATTCAGCAGGGCAGGGAGTTAGTGGATGTAGGTAAATCCATTGGAGCCTTTGTCTCTGCAGAGGAAGATTTAAAGGCCAAGGTTGAAAAAAAGAAGAATAGCGTATTTACTAAGGTCTTAGGTAAGGCAGGTGATGACTTTGAAGAGTTTCTTGCCTTAGATAAATTAAAGGAACAAAAGCGTGAGCTTGAGTCTCATATGAGGTTATATGCAAGACCCGGAATGTATGACGATTGGGTGGCGTATCAGGCCCAGATGAGGAGACAACGAAAGGAAGCTCTCAGGATAAAGCAAAAGGAACAGGAAGAGCTTCGTGAGATGCTTACTTGGGGTTTTATTATATTTGTTATCTGGGGCGGTATTGCAGGTATTGTGTATTGGTGGTTTTTTAGTTAATGTGGTTTTTAATCTGGTTACAATTTTTACACGGTGAGTTTGAATACTATCATATTGGGACTTATGGATCGGAAGAAAACTGTAAGGCTCAGTTAGAAAAATCTAAAGTCTTGATTACTAACTCTGCCAGTGCAGTAGAATGTTTTGAGGTAGATCGCGGTGGCAACTAGAATTAATAAGGCTAAGATGCCTTGTAACAAACCCCGTAGAACTTCTGGTGGGTCCAAAAAGTTTGTGGTCAAAGCCTGTAAGAATGGCAAAGAGAAGATAATTCGCTTCGGGGACCCAAATATGAAAATTAAGAAGAGCAATCCTAAGAGGCGCAAGTCTTTCAGAGCTAGGCACAAGTGTGACACAGCCAAGGATAAATTTACAGCAAGATATTGGTCATGTAAGAAATGGTGATATAATGGCAAAAACTAGTAAACATTACAAAAAAGATGGTACGCTATACACTGGGGGTATGCATAAAATGTCTGATGGGACTTTGCATACTGGTAAAACTCATACAGCAAGTAGTCAAAAACTTTTTCACATGAAAGACCTTAGTGAAACAGCCAAGAAGAAAGCAAAAGCAAAGATGAGTGCTTATGTTGGCGGTATGGCTAAAAAGAAGAAAAAGAAGAAGAAGACCTAGTATGGCTGCTAGAGTTAAGAAGAAGTCTACCCCTAAAAAGAAGGCAACTAAGAAAGATGCCTGTTATCATAAGGTAAAGAGGGCGTACACCAAGAATGGTGGAACGTGGCCTTCAGCTTATGGTTCAGGGGCCTTAGTAAAGTGTAGGAAGGTAGGCGCTAAGAATTGGGGAAAGAAGAGTAGGGCAACTTAATATGGCTAGATTAACTAAGAAGCAACAAAAGATTGCAAAAGTTGCACCACCTAAAAACAAGATAACTGGAGCAGACTTCAAAAAGCTAAGAAAGCGCAAGACCAATGGCGGCAAGAAAAAAGTCTAACAGTCTAAGGACTTGGTTTTCACAGAATAACGGCAAAGGTTGGGTGGACTGCAAAACAGGTAAGCCCTGTGGACGTAAATCTAGAACCAAGAGTAAAAGGGGATACCCTGCCTGTAGGCCTACAATGGCTCAGTGTAAGACAGCTAAAGGTAAGGCAGCTACTCGTAAGAAAACTTCTTCTAAAAGAGTAAGTTGGAAAAAGAAGAAGTAATGGAAAATTTTTTATTAGTAATATCTTTATGGGGATATAACGGATTAGATTGGGAGTATATCGGCAACCAGTATGTATATAACATACCTATGTCTCAAGTTCAGTGTATTAATATTGCAGATGAAAGCTCTTGGACTAGATGGGAAAACAATAAGTTATATCGTATGTCCCTTGAATGTGTTAAAAAAGACAGCTAGTTGAAAAAACAAATAAATAGTTATAAGATCATACAAAACAATAATGGAAAATATGTAGTGTATGATAATAAAGGAAAACTAGTAATAATGTCTGCAGCAAAAAACATTTGTAGAGAATTTGTTAAAGATAAATGCAGGGTCAGACAGAGGATAGATAGATGATTATCGGAATGATCTTAGCCTGTATAAACCCTATAGATGCATCTTCTTGTACGGTTGTTTTCTATGACCAGAAACAGTTTCCTACAATGCAAGAGTGTGACTCTCACATGGATGATTTTGCTAGGTATGCAGCTACAAACTATAAACTAATTACTAGGCCTTACTGTTTTCAGATAACCAACCAAACCATCTAAGGACCACGAATATGACCGAAGAAAGACTTACCCGTATTGAAAAGCATTTAGATAAAATGTCTGCAGCTATGGTTGACATGGCCCGTATGGAAGAGCGATTAGTATCTGCGTTTAAGAGGATGGATACCATTGTGGAGTTTCAAACCAAGATGGATTCCCGTTTGGACGAGATGGAAAAACAGGCCATAGCCAGAGGACAGAAGATAGCCTTTGCAGAGCGTATATTTTGGATGATTTGTACTGGCGCAGTCGGCCTTGCGTTTGTGTATTTAAGGTAATAAAATGGAAGATAAGAGAGAACTAACAGAGAAACAGGCTTTATTTCTAGAGCTTCTTATGGCCCCTGAGATACGGGGAGATATAAGACGGGCAATGAAAGAAGCAGGTTATGCCGACACCACCAGTATTAATTCTGTGGTAGGGCCTCTGCAAAAAGAAATCAACGAGAAGGCATCTATGTTACTAGCCATGAACGCGCCTAAAGCCGCTTGGGGTATGGTAGATGTTTTAAATGACCCTGCAGCTATGGGAGCCAGAAACTCTATAGCGGCAGCTTCTCAGATACTAGACCGCACTGGGTTGATCAAGAAAGAGCAAATTGAGGTAAACAATACAGGCGGTGCGATGTTTATACTTCCACCGAAGAATGACAGTGACAATCTGGCTGAACAAGACGAGGCCTAACAAAACTGCTAAGATACCTTATGCGTATAAGGCTTCAGAGGATGATCCACTAGTACTGGTTCCAGATGAAGAGAAGGCAGTATTAGTTGAAGAGGCGTTAGACTATCTGGAGAATGGACACTCTTCCAGAAAAGCTGCAGCGTGGTTAGCCTCTAAGACAGGGGACAAGATAAGCCACCAAGGTATTATACATATTTGGCGTGACCGTAGAGGTAAAGACTCAGACAACCCCTCTAAGGTATTGGCAGAGAGAGACAAGGCTAACCGTAAGCGTAAGCCTAAGACTGCTAAAGATAAGAAGATGGCTGCAGCCAAGCGTAAGCAGACAGACGCAAAGCGTAGGCTTACTATGGCTAAGAAAAAACTAGATGAGCTTACGCCTAAAGAAGAGACTGTCACAGAAGGTTTGGACTTCTCAGTAATTAAGTCTAAACAACAAGAACAAGAGGTAGTATTTTCTCCTAATGCAGGGCCACAGACAGAGTTCCTTGCAGCGTCAGAAAGAGAAGTACTATACGGTGGAGCCGCAGGTGGTGGTAAGAGTTACGGTCTACTTGCTGATCCTATGCGTTATTTTGATAATCCTAATTTCAATGGGCTTATTCTTAGACGGACTAACGATGAACTTAGGGAACTAATCTTTAAATCTCAGGGTCTATATCCCAGAGCATTTAAGGGGGCCAAGTGGCAGGAAAAGAAGTCTCAGTGGACGTTTCCCAGTGGGGCTAAATTATGGCTTACATATCTAGAGCGTGACCAAGACGTACTTCGTTATCAAGGTCAGTCATTTAGTTATATAGCTGTAGATGAGCTAACCCAGTATGCCACTAGCTTTGCGTGGAACTATTTAAGATCAAGGCTTCGTACAACGGACCCTGACTTACCTATATACATGAGGGCTACTACTAACCCCGGAGGTATAGGACATGGATGGGTGAAGAGAACCTTCATTGATCCTGCCCCTGCAAACAGAAAGTTTGTGGCAACTAACATAGAAACGGGTGAGGAGTTAGTATACCCAGAGGGACACGACAAGGAAGGGGAGCCGCTATTCTACCGTAGGTTTATACCTGCTAGTTTGCAGGACAATCCCTACCTCATGGAAAGTGGTCAGTATGAAGCTAACCTGTTGTCTCTGCCAGAGATGCAGCGTAGGCAGTTATTAGAGGGTGATTGGGGAGTAGCAGATGGGGCGGCTTTTCCAGAGTTTAGGCAAAAAGATCACGTTATTGAACCATATGATATTCCGACTGATTGGACCAGATTCAGGTCATGTGATTATGGCTATTCTAGTTTTAGCGCAGTTCATTGGTTTGCTATTGACCCTTCATATGACACCTTAATCTGCTATAGGGAACTATATGTATCTAAACACACGGGCAGAGATTTAGCTAGAGCCGTGATGGAAGCAGAGGGTAGTGAGAAGATACAGTACGGAGTACTGGATAGCTCTTGTTGGCATCAACGAGGGCAAATTGGTCCATCTATAGCAGAGGAAATGATATCTCAGGGCTGTAGGTGGAGGCCTAGTGATAGAAGCAGCGGAGCTAGGGTGGCAGGTAAGAACAGATTACATGAAGTTCTTAAAGTAGATGAAGTTACAGGAATGGCAGGAATACAGTTTTTTAATACCTGTAGACAAGTTATAGCAGATTTGCCTATAATTCCTTCGGACCCTAAAGGTGGTGATGATATTGACGCTAGAACTTCGCAGCAAAGACACACATACGACTCAATTCGGTATGCCGTTATGAGCCGACCAAAGGCATTTTCGCCTTTTGATATGGGCAATGGCGTACCTCAACAAAGTTGGCGACCTGCCGACTCAATTTTTGGATACTAAATATGGCATTAATGGACAAACCTTTACCTGAAGACGCAATAGACACTAGTTTAGCTATGTCTGTAGAAGAGGATGGTAACGCAGAAGAGCAAAACATAGAGCTTTCTAACACAGTTGCCTACATAAAAAGTCAGTATGAACGTGCAAAAGACGCTAGATTGTCTGATGAAGACCGTTGGCTAGATGCATACAGGAATTATAGAGGCGTTTATAGCTCTGAAGTACAATTTACAGAGACTGAGAAGTCTAAGGCGTTTATTAAAGTAACTAAAACTAAGGTTTTGGCAGCATATGCCCAAGTTGTAGATGTATTGTTTGCAGGATCAAAGTTTCCTATTGGTATTGAGGCCCGAAAGTATCCAAATAACGTAGAAGATACTGTATCTTACAATCCAAATAGACTTACTGAGAAAAAAGTTAAAGATCAGACTAATTTAGACTACAAAATTCCTTTAAATATAAGCAGACCAGACATTGCTAAAGATTTAGGAGTATACAAAGATAAACTAACTCCTATTGCAGACGAATTAGAGGTAGATACTTCTAATATACAAGGGTCAATGGTGTATGAACCTGCAAAGGTAGCTGCACAGCGCATGGAAAAGCTGATGCATGACCAATTAGACGAGTCTGAAGCCCCAAAACACCTACGATCTGTAGCCTTTGAAACTTGTTTGTTTGGTACAGGCGTAATGAAGGGTCCTTTTGCACAATCTAAAGAATATCCAAGGTGGAGCGAAGACGGGGAGTACGATCCTATAATGGAAACTATTCCAAAAATGGAGTATGTTTCTATTTGGGATTTTTATCCAGACCCTGATGCACGAAATATGTCTGAAGCTGAGTTTACTATTCAGAGACATAGGCTTAATCGTACACAGCTAAGAAATCTTAAAAAACGCCCACATTTTCGAGATGAGTCCATAGAATTAGCTATCAGCTACGGGGCAGACTACTACCGTAACTACTGGGAAGATGCCTTAGAGGAAGACAGTGTATCTGAACAGATGGATCGCTTTGAGGTTTTAGAATATTGGGGAGTTCTTGATAACGAACTAGCTGAAGAAGCTGACCTAGAGTTACCAGATGAATTAGCAGATCAAGATCAGGTACAAGTAAATATATGGGTATGTAATGGACAGATACTGAGACTAGTATTAAATCCGTTTACTCCTAGTCGTATTCCATATCTAGCAGTACCGTATGAGTTAAATCCTTACTCATTCTTTGGTATTGGTGTAGCTGAAAACATGACAGATACTCAATTGCTTATGAATGGCTTTATGAGAATGGCTGTAGATAATGGAGCCTTATCTGGTAACCTACTTATCGAAGTAGATGAAACTAATTTAGTACCCGGCCAAGACCTACAAGTCTATCCGGGCAAAGTCTTTAGGAGACAGGCAGGAGCACCCGGACAAGCTATCTTTGGAACTAAATTTCCGAACGTAAGCCAAGAACTTTTGATGATGTTTGATAAGTCTAGGCAGTTAGCTGATGAGGCTACTGGTATACCTAGTTACTCGCATGGTTCTGGAGCCGTAGGTGGGGTAGGCAGAACCGCCAGTGGTATGTCTATGCTCATGGGGGCTGCAGCGCAAAATATTAAAGCAGTGGTACGAAACATTGATGACTACCTTCTAGGTCCTTTAGGCAAAAGTCTATTTGCATTCAATATGCAGTTTAACTTTGATAAAGAATTTACTGGAGACTTGGACGTAAAAGCCAGAGGCACAGAAAGCCTGATGCGAAACGAAGTCCGAAGTCAGCGTCTACTACAGTTTATGCAAATGACCGCTAATCCACAGATGGCTCCGTTTGTTAAGTATGACTTTATTCTAAGAGAACTAGCTTCCAGTATGGACCTAGATGAAGACAAGATACTTAATGATCCACGAGAAGCCGCAATACAACAGAAGATGATGGCTGAGATACAGGCAATGATGCCTCAACAGCCACAGCCGCCTACGCCACCAGTTCCAGAAGGCGCAGGTACACCACAAGCCCCTACACCTGATACTCAAGGATTTACTGGTTCAGGTGGTGGAGCCAATGGCGGTAATGCGCCACAGCCAGATCAACCCCCACCCACAGCAAATGAGGTAATTCAATGACGTATTGCAATCCCTGTAAAACAAACACAGACTGTAAGAAGGCAGGTAAGTGCTTAAAGAAAAAGTAATGAATAAAGATTTCTATAGGTCCCTGTTACCTTTAGTAAATGACAAGGACCACTTTGATATTTTAGTGGGGTATGCAGACCAGAGGATTGAGGTTTTGCGTACTCTTCTAGAAACGTGCAAAGACCCTAACCGCATCCTAGAAATACAAGGCTCTATAACGGAGCTTCGTAGGATAGCTACCCTTAGACATGAAACCCTAAAAGGTGCAGAATGAAGTTTACTGACCTTCTACAGCAATCTGATACCCCCGTTCAGGATGATCCTTTTATTATAGGGGATGGAGAGGATAATACTCCAAGTTATATTAGAGATCAAACTCCTATAAAAGGTAAAAGTACTGCAAACATTATTTCTGAAGGTATAGACCAGTTTGGAAAGGCTGTTGTTGAAGACCCAGTAGGTGTAGCCAAAGCTATCGGAACAGGTATATATGAAGGTGGCAAAGAGTTTGTGCAAAACCCTGTAGAAACTACTACTGAATTTGTTAGTGGAGTAGGTCAATCTATTGCAAATGTAGGAACTAAAAGTCTAGAGGATTATTTGCCTGAAGGAGTGACTGAAGATTCTGCTACTGCAGATCAAATGACACAAGCACGACAAGAAAGACTTAGTGATTATCTTAATGCTTCTATTGTAGTACCTGCAGCAAGTGGAGTAGTAAAAATAGGTACATCTTTATCAAAGGTTCTTCCTGAACTTGAAGTAGATGCTAATGCTTTAGGATCGATGGGTGGGAATATAAAAATTAAAAAAGATAAGGTAAATGATTCTGACCTAAATGATGAAAACTTAGATACTCTTAACGAAGAGTTAATGTCTGTAGCCGCATATCAAGCAGCTAACATGGGTAAAAATGGTGCTCCTCCTTTAAATTCTGTAAAAGGATATAAGTTATTTAGAATAAATAGAGAAACTGGTGAGTTATTTCCTTTATATGTAGATGCTAAAACTGCCATTCCTTTAGATACATGGGTTCCTGCAATAGCAGGAGAATTAGCAAAATCTGGTAAAGTTAAATCTGAGATAGGTGAACTTGCATATCGCCCCGGATTTCATGCTGCACAATTACCGTGGGTAAATCATATTGGCTCTAAATTTAAAATCTCAAAAGAAACTTACGATAAATTAAAAGCTGATGGCGCAAATAATTTAATTGTAGAAAGAGAAAATATTTCAATAACTGAAGCTGAATATAATCAGTTGAAAGCTGCAGGAGAGGCTGTTTCAAGAAAGAAAAATAAAAAGGGAGAAATAAAATACACAAAAGCAGGAGAGACTAAGTACTTTGAGCGTTTACGCGATGAAGATACTGTCTGGGCAGAAATTGAATTACCTAATGATGTAGATTGGCAATCAGAGGCAATTGCTAACGCTTCTATAAGGAAAGATGGTTCTATTGATCCTAAAACCGCCCATATAACAGATCAAATACCTGAAGGTGGTTTTTATTATTATAATACTAAAGCAGGTAATCCTAATCAGTGGCTGATTGGTGGTTCTATGAAAATAAATAGAATACTTGATGATGCTGAAGTAGAACAAATCAATATGGAAGCAGGTGTGCTTGGTTCAGATATGCCAAGAAAACCATATAGTGAAAGTGGCACTGTACCTGCTACTGTAGTAGAACAAACAGAAGACCTTTTAGGTAATCGTATTTCTACTAGAGTTCCTATACAAGATACTAAAAAAACAGGAAAAGTTATTCTTCCTGAAACCTATAATAGAGACTTAGTAATTGATACTGATGTTATGAGAGAGGCAGGTACTTTAGATAAAAACATAGATTTTCTTGCTGCCCGTAGAGATGGCTCCGCTGAGTATGATGGAGTAGATGCAGGTAGGTATTTTCCTGCATTTAAAGGCCTTGAAAACTTAGACCCTGAAGCAAGGCTCGAATATGTAAATGCTATGCAACAAAAAAATCTAGAATTTATTTTAGATAGATTGCCCAAACAATTTCAAGATAGAACTAAAGTTTGGTATGAGGGGGCCAATAGAATAGCAGGTGAATTAGCTGATAAGTATGGTGTGCCTCAATCTGCTATGTCGGCAACTATAGCTGCTTTATCTCCTCAGATGGATTGGTTTAGTAATGTATCTTTGGCAGAACGATTAGTAGATGTAGTTGTAAATAAAAGAAACATGGTTTTTACTCCAGAAATGGAAGCGGCAGCTAAAAAATATCCTGTGTTTTTAAAAGATAAAAATAGACCTATTTTTGAAAGTATAAAAGGTAAGACATACGCAGAATTAGAAACAGATATGCAAAAGGCTATGTGGATAAGGGCTTACGATCAAGCGTATAATCCTAGAACTCATAGATCACTTACGCCTGAAGGAGAAGTTGGAGATATTATTCTTAATACAGATGGAAAACCAAAAGCTGTTTCATGGGGAAATTTTGGAGAAATAGCTAAAGCAGTAAAAGCAGTAGAAAGTAATGGAGATTTAAATATAATTTCTGATGCTTTAGGAGAACAACATAAAGTTAGAAATTTTTACAATAATATAGAAGTACCTTTTTCTGATTTTGGGGATGTAACTATAGACACTCATGCTATTGCTGCAGGGTATATGAAACCTTTAGGTGGCTCTGATCCACTAGTTTCTCAAGGTCTAGGAACTGCAGGGTCTTCATCAAAAGGTTATGGTGCAAAAGGCATCTATGGAGTTACGGCTGATGTTTATAGAAATGTTGCAGACGATAGAGGATTACGTCCTAGAGAAACTCAATCTATTGTATGGGAAGCTATAAGAACTTTATTTGATAAAGATAAGAAGAATTTACCTAATAAACAAAAGGTAAATCAAATATGGAATGCTTATGATAGAGGTGATCTTACTCAGGAACAGGCACTTGGTCTTATAGAAGAGACATTTGGGAGCTTTCCTCAAAGAGTAATAGACCCTAACGAAAAACGCACCATAAAAGGTGGTGCTAGTACTATGTTTAACAAAGGCGGTTTAGTAACAGGCCTAATGTCACCAGAGGAAATGTAATGGAACAAATGAAACCAAGACTAAGACCAGAGCAAGAAATAGATGTATCTCCTAGAGCAGAGGCAGGAGATCAATTCTTTGTACAACAGGCTGAGAGAGACAGAGAGTTACTAGAACAGTATCCATTGAAACCAATGCCAAGGCCAGAGCCAGAAGAGCGCCCAATGAGGCGAATGTTTAGTGACCCAGAGCCAAGTGTTCGTGAGTATATGCGTGAAGAGCAACAAACTGATGTGGTATCAGAAGAATATATGGTTGATGGACGTCCTGTACAACTTCCTGTTCTTGTATTTAAGGATGGTGGAAAAATTGCCTTCCAAAAAGCTTTGGACAATATAGTTGAAGCAGGAAACGCAGGAGCAACTAATGTATATGGTATGTCTGGAGATAACAGTATGCCTTCTCTAGAGGATTTGTCTGATAGAGTAACAGATTTTATTAGACAGAATAATCCTACCAGACAAGAGTTTGAAACTTTTTGGTATAACCCACAAGTGTTCGATGGAGGGTTTATAACAAAAGCAGATGGTATGAAAGGTCGATCAGAAGAAGATAAAGAAATTGCAGATGAGGTAGAACAAGTAGATGTTTCTGAAGCAGACAGAGATGAAGATGGATTTGTGTCTCCTTCAGAGCGTGAAATACAACTAGCTCTGCAAAAGAATGAATTAGTTGACGAGGAAGAGCTAGAGAAAATGAAGCCAGTAGAGGCTTATCATGGTGGTATGATGAGTTCTTGTGATGGTGGTCCTGATTGCACTTGCGGAATGGATGATCCAATGGTATCTGGATATGATGAAGTATCTGGTAACCCCATTCCAATTGGCTCCTCTGCAGAAAACGTGCGTGATGATATTCCTGCTAATCTTAGCGAGGATGAATATGTACTTCCTGCCCATGTAGTGAAGTGGCATGGATTGAGACATATTATGGATTTGCAGAATGAAGCAGAAATGGGACTCATGGCTATGGAAATGAGTGGGCTTATCCATGAAGTATACGAAGAAGAACCCGATAGCGAAGGCGCTGATGACACCGAAGTTCAAGCCTCAGACGATACCAAACAAGAAGAGGCCGAAACGGAAGGAGAAACATCCGAAGAAATTCCATCCGAAATGATGGATGTAGAGGTCGCAGCCGTAGAGGTTGATGACCATTTAGATGACGAGGAAGATGAAACACTCTATCCAATGTCGCAACCACTCCCTGCAATTATGAAGAAACAAAAAATAGTTTTTGCAGTTTAACAAAATGGATACCCGATTAGTCGGACCCATAAGGAGCAATTATGCAGAAGAAGCAAAAGTATAGCCGTATGCCTGAAGAAGATAATGAGTTGACCTACTCACAGGAAGTACTGGCAGAACAACAACCAACTGAGGAATTAAATGCTGAAGAGGAAAGTTATAAAAAACGCTATCAAGACATTCAGCGCCACATTCAAGAAGTACGAAATCAAAAGGATCAAGAAGTTGCAAATATTAAAAAACAACTTGATGCAGCGACTAGGAAACAAATTAAGTTCCCTAAAACTGACGAAGAGGTTGAACAGTGGAGTAAAAAATATCCTGATGTTGCCAAAATCGTTGATACTATTGCTCAAAAACGCGCTAATGAAGCCCTACGAATTGGTGAAGAGCGTCTTGCTAAAGTTGAACAATTTGAGAAAAAAGTAAATAGACAATCTGCAGAACAGGCTCTTTCTCAAAGGCATCCAGACTTTATGGAAATAAAGAAAGACCCTAAGTTCCATGAGTGGGTTGCTCTACAGCATAGCACTATTCAAGATTCTGTATATAAGAACAATACAGATGCATCATGGGCTGCAAGTACAATCGATCTCTACAAAGCTCAGATGGGTAAAAAGAAAAAATCTAATGGTGCGGCACAGTCTGTAGGAAGAACTTCTAGTACTGCCCCCAGTTCAGGACAGGGGATGAAGTTTTCTGAAAGTCTTGTACAGGCTATGTCTGACCGTGAATATGCTGCAAACGAAGAAGCCATAGAAGAAGCAATTCGGACAGGCAAATTTGCTTATGACATATCGGGGGCTGCAAGATAGTAATTAACTATTGTATAATAATTCCCACTGTGTTATAATGTAGTTGTAATATGATTTGCAGGACACCACTCTGTAGTGGTATACCCTGCCCCTTCCAGATAAATATAACAAGGTATACCAGATCAAAGAGGACCACAAAGTTTCGTGATACCCTCAAGTAGTCTGCCACTAAGTTAGTCTTATCTGATCTAGCTACCTCTTCCTGTAAAGGACATAGGAGAGGTGTATTTAAAAGCCATTTCATATAGGAGAACAAACAATGGCATTCGCAAAAGCATCGGGCTATACCAATCTTAACTCAGGTAACTTCAGCCCAGTAATCTATAGCAAAAAGGTCCAAAAGGCCTTTAGAACGGCATCTGTTGTAGATGCAGTAACTAACACAGATTATTCCGGGGAAATAGCTAACTTCGGGGACTCTGTTAAAATAATTAAAGAGCCAGATATCACAATCACAACATATGAGCGTGGTACTACTCTAGCAACTCAAGACCTCACAGACGCTGACTTCACTATGGTCGTTAATCAGGCAAACTACTTCCAGTTCGCAATTGACGATATTGAAGAAGCACACAGCCACGTTTCTTTTGGTGACTTGGCTAGTGACCGTGCAGGTTATAAATTGCGTGATACATTTGACTCAGAAGTCTTGCATCATATGGCAGGTTTTACTGGGGCAGGTGCAAGACGTACTTCACTTGAAACAGGAAGCACCAAAGCAGACAGCAATGCCGATAATGACGAATTGCTACCTGCTAACAAATTAGATATCACTGACTTCGGTGGTTCTGATATTGGTGGTGCAGCAGAAATCACATCTATCCCAATCGCTGCAGGTGGCGGTGCAGGTGGTATTACTTCACCACTAGCAATCCTAAACCGTATTGCACGACAAATGGATCAGGCTGCAGTAGACACTGATTCAAGATGGTGTGTGGTTGACCCTGTGTTTGCAGAAGTATTAATGGATGAAGATTCAAAATTAATTAATTCTGACTTCGGTGGTGGAGATGAGCTACGAAACGGACGTATGCCCGGACAACTTCGTGGGTTCACAATCTACAAATCCAACAACCTACCTGCACTAGGTACAGGGGCAGGAACTGCAGCATCAGCAGGTTCAGAAACTAACATGAGTTTCCTAGTGGCAGGGCATTCATCTGCAGTAGCAACAGCGGAACAGATCGCTAAAACAGAGACTTTCCGTTCACCTACAACCTTCGCAGATATTGTTCGTGGAATGCAGTTATATGGCCGAAAAATTCTTCGTCCAGAAGCTCTATTCACAGCCGCTTACAACTTAGCGTAAGTTATACAGTATTATGGGGGGCAGGTTAAGTCTTGCCCCTCAACTATATGCATTTAGGAATTTTCTATGCCCTCTACCTATATAGACCTATCAAATAAAACTTTGCGAAGGCTGAATGAGGTAGAGATACCCGTTTCAGACTTTCTTACTGTGCGAGGGGTACAGGCATTAGTCAAAGATGCAGTCAGGGCTGCAATTGCAAAAGTCAATCAGGCAGAATTTGAATGGCCTTTTAATGCTGCAGAGTTCACACAAACTTTAGTAGCAGGTCAATCAGAATATTCTTGGCCTACAGCTTTTAAAAAGGCTGATTGGAATACATTTCAGATTATAAAAGATGACTCCCTTAACACGGGATTTACTACTTTAAAATATATGGATAGGGATGAGTGGTACGCCACTAGAAGAGATGCAGACTATGACGCAGGTAATGCAGGAGTAGGTGTACCAGAATATGTATTTGCTTCTCATGGTACAGGATTTGGAGTAACCCCCTCTCCTAACGCAGCTTTTCAAGTAAGATTTAGATACTTTCTTAACTATACAGATTTAACTGCAGCTACTGATGTAACTAGAATACCAGAAAGTTTTGACAATGTTATAGTAGATGGCGCACTTTATCATATGTATATGTTTAAAGATAATGTAGAGGCGGCTCAACTTGCGTTTCAAGCATTTATGAGTGGTCTAAAAGATTTACAAACCTTATTTATCAATAACTATGAGTATGTACGGGATAGCAGGGTAAGGTTCTAATGGCAGACCAGATACAGTCATACAAGCTAGTATGTTCTGGTGGCCTTAATAGTAATGAGAACCACTTAGAATTATCAGATAAGTTTTCAGGTTCTGCTACTAGACTTGTTAATTATGAGCCTTCTTTATATGGGGGATATCGTAGGGTAGAAGGATATGAGATACTAGGTGGTATTGACTCTACTGTAGGTGGCTCAAATGGAGAAGGCAAAGTATTAGGAGTATTTGTTTATCAAAATGAACAACTTGGAAATCCTTATATTATTGCTGCAAGAAAAGACGCAGGAGCTAACACATACTCTTACTACAAGTTTTTAGATAATGTAGGATGGCAAGTATTTGTCACAGGGCTTACTCTAAGTCATACAGTAAGTAGCAGGTCTGTAGAAAAAGTAAGAGGAATAGGTTTCTCATTAGATAGCGTAAATTTTATGGCGTTTGCTGATGGGGTAAATAACGGAATACTATTTGATGGGACAAACTGGACTTTTGTAAGTCCCTCTAATACAGGACAATCTTTTGCTCAAGCAGGTGGAGCGCAGGTTGTAGCCGCACCAAGCCTAGTAGAGTTCTTTAACAATTCTCTCTGGTTTGCAGGAGACAGCGCATTTCCTACTAAAATATCGGTTAGTGCAAAAGGTGGTGGAGGTAACATACTTGATTTTGCTACCACTAGTCCAAGTCAAAAAAATCTAGCTCAACAGTTTGAGGCCCCATTTAAAGTAGTTCAAATAAAGCCATTCAGAAATGATTTGTTTATATTTGGGGCTAACGCTATACAGAAAGCTTTTCAAGGTGAATTTTTATATGACACCGAAGACGTAACTAAAAACGTAGGATGTATAGCAAGAGACAGTGTAGTTGAGATTGGTGGAGATTTATTATTTCTTGCACCAGATGGATTTAGACCAGTAGCAGGGACCTCTAGAATTGGAGATGTTGAGTTAGAGTCTGTAAGTAAACCAATACAAGTCTTGCTTAAAACTCTAATAGAAAGACAAACCTCAGATAATATTAGTTCTTGCGTTATAAGAAGTAAGTCTCAAGTAAGATTTTTTATTGGTGATCCTAATATAAATGTAGAAAACTCATTTGGTATTATTGGGGGCTTGTATGATAGAGATGGATCAATTAAGTGGTCTTACGGAGAGCTTCTTGGCATTAGAGCTTCATGTGCTACAAGTGAATATATAAATACTATAGAACACGTTTTACATGGGGACTTTGACGGAAAAGTTTACAGACAAGAAAGAGGAACTAGTTTTAAAGGTTCCGATATTCTTAGTGTATATGAAACTCCGTTTTTAGATTTTGGAGATACTGAACAAAGAAAAGTAATTAGAAAACTAAATACTTTTATTAGGGCAGAAGGTCCTGTAGAATTATTTTTAACACTCTCATATGATTGGGGAGATAACGCAACTTTGACTCCATCTACTTATTCACAAGAAAGTGAAGGTGGTCAGGTAGAATATGCAGGTCTTAATATAGACTATGGTGCAGCCAATGTTTTATATGGTGGTAACTCAAAGCCTATTATGACCACAGATGTACAAGGAAGTGGGTTTGCCGTGAGCGCGACTTTTGTAACAATAGGACAATCAGAACCTTTCTCAATTCAAGGATTGGTTTTTGAATTTAGTACCGCAGGGAGAAGATAATGACAGGTTATACAAGACAATCCATAGCCAGTATTATCAATGGTAGTAATATTACTGCCCCACCATTAAACGCAGAATTTGATCAATTATTAGCAGCCTTTCATGCTTCTACTGGACACACGCACGATGGCACTTCTGCAGGAGCAGGTCCTAAAATAAATTTAGCTACCTCTGTTTCTGGGTTACTTCCTGCAGTTAATGGTGGTTCTGGGGGTGCTAATAAATTAGATGCTACATCAAATCCAACTATAGCAAATGATATCAGTCAAAACTATGCAGTAGGCTCTGTTTGGATAAACGTAAGCACTGACAAGATATTTATTTGTGTAGATAGCACAAGCAATGCCGCACAGTGGAGACAGATAGTAGCTAATGATGGTTTAAAGATTGTCCCTGAAACTACTAACACAATAGACATCGGCTCATCTAGCCTGAAATACAAAGACTTACACCTTGCAGGAAATGCTAATGTTGCAGGTATTAGTACTTTAGCTCAATTAAACTCTACTACTTCTACTTTAGGTTCTGTTACAGTTGGTGGCTCTGGTAGCAACGGCTCAATAAACGGTGTCGTAATTGGTAGTACAAACCCAACCTCTATCGCAGGTACAACAGTCTCTGCCTCTAGCGGTTTTACTGGTGACCTTACTGGTAACGTAGCAGGTAATGTAACGGCATCTTCGGGTACATCTACTTTTAACAACTTAGCAATCAACGGAACGCTTACAGGTAATCTTACTGGCGGTATTACTGGTAACGTAACCGCTACGACAGGCTCTAGCCAATTTAATGATGTCACTATCAATGGCACTTTGAACATGGATGCAGGTACGACAGGTACTATTACCAACCTGACTACCCCGACTAATCCAAATGATGCTGCGACTAAGGGCTATGTTGATACCGAAGTATCAAATCTTGTAGCTTCTGCTCCTGCAGCATTAGATACACTAAACGAACTAGCGGCTGCATTGGGAGATGATGCAAATTTTTCCACTAATGTTACTAATAGTATAGCAGCTAAACTACCTCTGGCAGGTGGCACTATGACAGGTGCTATCGACATGGGTAGCCAAAAGATTACGACTACCTATACGCCTACTAATACTGCAGACCTTACTAATAAATCTTATGTAGATACACAAAGAGATACTAGGGTAGCTAAAACAGGTGACACCATGTCTGGTGTCCTAAACATGAACAGTAACACTGTTTCAAATCTGCCTACCCCTAGTGCTACAGGAGATGCTGCAAACAAGGCTTATGTAGATGCAGTGGCAGGTAGTGCTTCGGCAGCGGCAGGTTCAGCTACAGCGGCTGCAAACAGCGCGGCTGCAGCCCTCACTTCAGAGCAAAATGCGGCAACTCATGCCTCTACCGCCCAAACTTCGATTACAACAGCCCAACAATTTTTAGATACATACTTTGTAGGCTCTAGCGCACCATCTGGTTCAAATTTAACGATTGGAGATTTGTGGTTTGATACAGCTAATAACCTGATGAAGGTGTACGGCTCTGGTGGTTTCCAAGCTGCAGGTTCTAGCGTAAACGGTACGGCTGAAAGAAAAGATTATACAGTAGGTACAAATAGTGGATCATATGGTGGTTCTACAACGGTATTTCCTGCTATATATGACCCCACTTTCGTGGATGTCTATTTAAATGGTTTGCGTCTAGACCCATCAGACTTTACCGCTACAAACGGTACTTCTGTTACTTTAGGGAGTGCAGCAAATACAGGCGATACTCTTGCCATTGTCAGCTACGGAACTTTCAGCTTATCTACTCACTACACTAAAACACAGTCAGATGCCCGATACCCTGTCTTAGGTGCAGACGTAGACTTTGGTTCTAATAAGATAAAGTATGCTAACGTCTATTCTCAGTTATCAGACTTACCATCAGCGTCCACGTATCACGGAATGTTTGCTCATGTTCACGCTACTGGCAAAGGTTATTATGCTCACGCAGGTAACTGGGTTCCTTTAGTTAATGCTGACTCAAACGGTGATGTAGTTATAGATGGGTCACTTACTGTCAATGGCACTCAGACTATATTGAACACGGCAACTCTGACGGTAGATGATTTGAACATCACTGTGGCAGATGGTGCAGCTAATTCCGCAGCCGCTGATGGTGCAGGATTAACGGTAGCAGGGGCTAATGCCACACTGACATATGCCAATACTGGTGATAAGTGGGCTTTCAATAAACCTATAGATGTTACAGGAAACATCATTGTTACAGGTACAGTCGATGGCAGAGATGTAGCAAACGATGGTGCAGAATTAGATAAACTAACTGGCTTTAGTATTCTGTCTTCAGCAACCACAGTAACAAAAAATACAAGAAATGCCTGTGATGTTTCAAGTGCAGCATTCACCCTTACACTACCCTCTTCAGCAAGTACTGGAGACTTCGTTGAAATACGACAAATTGCAGGTGATTTTTCAGTAAACAATTTAACCGTTGCAGGTAATGGCAACAATATCAATGGCGATACTTCGCTGATCGTAGACGTAGCATACGCACAACTTGCGCTTGTCTACAACGGCACAGAATGGAGAGTTTCATAAATGGCTACACTTTCAAGTTTAACAGGTGGATCAGGTGGAGGTGGAGGAGACCCTACAGGAAAATTCCAAGCAAGTGCTACTGTAGCTAATGGTGATTTAGTTATTCTTAATGATAACGGTACGGTTGCACCAGTTACTTCTACGGCTATAGCTTCCGACTTTGCAAAATCAGATAACGGTACAAAATTATTTGCTGCTCAAACAACTGCAAATTTTGGTCAAACTGGTCATGCAGGTGTTTATAACCAAACTCATAATAAATATTTATTTTGGTATAGAGATAATACTGGTAACGTATATGGGTATATTAAAAGTGCAGACTATGACGCTAGTACTGGAACTTTTACAAATATTTCTCAACGTATGCAAACATCTATGTATGCAGCTTGGTTGTCTCCAAAACGAAGCCCAAGTGAAGGGTATCTTTTAGCATATAGAGGCACTAACGGTTATGCTTATGTTAGAGGTTTAAGATGGAACGGATCTGATTGGTCGCAAACAAGTGAAGGTACGTTTGGTACATCATCAATCTCATCGAGTTCTATGTACATATCTGCTAATGGTGAAGAAAGCGGCACTTTTGCTATAGGTGCTTATACGAATGGAGAACTATCTCTTAGTCATGGTTCTTGGGATGGAAGTTCTAGCACACCTTCTTCGACACACGGCTCAAACGGTCTTTACAGTGAAAGACCTTCTAATACACCATCAGGTTCTAAGGGTACTTCGTGGGGTAATAATAGTTTAGTAGGAACGCACGTTCTAAATGACATTCATGTTATTGGTGGTGCAGATGGTTCTACTTTTAAAATGTTTGCCGCTAAAGTTGAAAGTTCTGGCACAACGTATGGAACTAAATTTTCTACTAACTATAATCATAATGGTTTTCCTGCCAGAATGATATATGATGAAGTTAATAATGTTGGTGTGGTAGCATTTTATAGTAACTCAGGCGCTCAAGGCGCAAGACAATATTATCATATTTTTAGCGTAAATCACGATACATTAGATATTACAAGTTATGGTCTTAAAAATATGCCTTCTGGTTTTAGTGGGTATTCTTCTGGTCTTGGTTGGAATCCATTTATTAGGGTATGGTCTGCTGTTGACCATATTGGTGGAGAAATAGAGCATTGGAAAATAGCTAGTGATGGTACTGTTACAGACACTGGCACAGGTCAGTTTGCACCAAACGCTCCAAATACAGGCAGTCTTAGACCACAGTTTAATCACCTTTTTCCTATTCATGGTACTGGCGGCATGGGAATGACATTTAACAATGACCATGTTGTTGGCGGTAGTGGGGCAGGTTCTTATATGGATGCAACTAATCAATTATTTGCTACACGTTTTGATCTGCCATATGTAGATACAAATGTATCAAGTTATTTTGGTGAAGCTAAAGAAGCTATTTCGTCAGGTGCGGCAGGTTCAGTAGCAATTTTAAATCGCACAAAAGATATACCGAATAGTACATTCCAAGAAGGGCAAAAGCTTTTTGCTAACCCATCAGGTACAGCCCTAGCAACATCAGGCACATATCGAGTTGGTCACGCGACTGACAAAGATACTGTATTAGTTTTAGGAGACCCAAGCTAATGTCTAGAGCAAGAGATTTTGCAGATTTTATAAGCACTGGTCAAACACCTAGTGGTATCCTAGCTGACGGTGCAATTGCTACCACTGAAATAACAGGTGTCACGGTTTCTAACACTGAAATTAACCGACTAGCAGGGGTTACTTCAGATGTTCAAACTCAGATTAACACCAAGGCGGCTACTGCTAGTTTAGCGGCTGTAGCAACTAGTGGTGCTTACTCAGATGTAACTGGAACACCAACATTAGGAACAGCGGCTGCGCTGAATGTAGGAACTGGTGCAAACAATATTCCGCAACTGGATTCTAACGGAAAATTAGGGGCTATAGATGGCTCTGCTCTGACAGGCATACAAGGATTTTCGTATGCATCAACATTAGCATTTGGAGATTATTAATATGGCTGACACACTCGCAGAAATTTATCGAAACACTTTAACATCAAGTGATTTTGATAGTAATGGAGAAGTTACGATTGTTACAACAAACAGTAGTACGTCTCATGTAATTAAAAATATTCAAGCAGTAGACACGGATACTAATATA
>Ga0163110_10000313_pt1 | contig 22365 bp, 20 predicted proteins | sample CRUFie1St17metaG_FD_108703 | JGI IMG/M metagenome (GOLD analysis project Ga0163110, IMG submission 108703) | Marine microbial communities from the Costa Rica Dome - CRUD Field 142mm St17 metaG | ecosystem: Environmental > Aquatic > Marine > Oceanic > Photic zone | place: Costa Rica: the Eastern...
AAGCAATAGCTTCACTGGCAGGGTTGGGAGGCACTGGAAGTGGTCCGTGTTTGTACTGACTTAAATTAGGGTCAATCTCATCTAAGTTGCTTGCTTGTCGGTTTGTCTCGTGCTGAGTTCTAAACGTCTTTGGCGAGTAAAACTCCATATCCACAGAAGTGTAACGACGAGAAATCTCGTTGTAACTCCAAGTTCTGTGCCTATGATGTTGAGAACGGACATAGAGAGGGACAACGAACTTGAAAGTCATAAAGCAGTGCTCTAGCGTAGAAGTGTGTTTGTGCTTTACGAGATAGTTGATAAGTTTTTTATCTCTCTCGTCTAACTCTTCTTTTTCAACGCCAAAACTTACTCTTGCTGCATTTACAACAGACAAGTCATTGCCAATAGTTTGAACAAGCTCTACCTTGCCAATGTCATCTCCGTAGAGATAGATCGTGTCGTTCTCTCTTTTCAACTTAGCCCTCTACATAACCTAAAACATAGTTCTCTGAAACAAGATTGACTTCTTCACCACCAATCTCTACCTGCTGTAGCATATTAGACGGGAAGACAATCATCTTTCCACAATTAGTTGAATTGAAGGCTGCGCTACAGTCGAAAGCAGTAGCAATGATTTTGCCCACATAAAATTGAGGAGCCTGGGTTACACCAGTTGGTAACAGAATGTCTGTTTGCTGCTGTTCTTCAGGCTTCTCAATTTCAACTAAGATGTTTCTATTCGTAGGCTTGAACATTAGTTAACCTTCTTTACTGTGGCGTAGAAGTCCATTAGTTGCTCTGGGTCAACATTGTTCTTGATCATTCTGAAAGCCTTCACAGCCATAGAAATCTCATCCTTATCCAACCAACCATTCTCAACATAGTTGGTCTTCAAAGCTCGCTTCTGTTCCTTGAAAGGCTCCATTGCATCCTCAATGGCAGCGAGTGATTGAACATAGTTCAGGATGTGCTCTTCTTTGCGCTCTTCGAGCGTCTTAAATGTATCAGTCATTGTTTCTCCTTTGTCTGACTGTGTGCTTTACTATAGCACAGGTTACTTTTGTTTGTCAAGAGTTTTTTTAACTTCATCCACACTTTGCATAGCCGCAATCTGTACAAGTAGCGCAGCCATCTTGATAAATCATTCCAGCAGAGTCACATTCTGGACAAGTCTTATCCGAAGCCTCTGTGCCATCCTGAATATAATTCTTTAAAATTCTAGCAACACAACGGGTAAACGAGAACATTGAACTTTCCTTGTCCTTCTGTAGTTGCTCTACCATAAATCTCACTTCTGCTCCGTGGCGAAGTCCAAGTGAAATCATTCTTGTAAACGCAGAGTTGTTTGGATTGTCAAACACTCTAACTACGTCCTTTATAACACCGTCTTCTCCGAAAGTCAAGTCATATCTATTATCTTTTGTCTTGAAAGAATTTTTTCTTAAAGTGCCTGATGTGTGCTTCTTTGGAATCTCGATTAAACTTGACTCTCCACCAAGAACCTCGTAAGGCTTACCGTCCATCTTTCCAATAAGAATAGTCCAAGGCTTACCCTGAATCGTTGTGTGATGAATATCACATTCTAAGTCTTCTGGACGTTTTGGTGCTGAACGCTGTGGAAAGTCCTCTGTTTGAGCTTCCGTATTCGTAACCAAAACACCTGAGCGTGAACCGTCAACATAAACTGTGATACCCTTCAAGCCTCGCTTCCAACCTTCTCGGTAAAGTCGTTCAACTACTGCTGGCTCTGTACCTGCTGGTAGGTTGATAGTTGATGAGATAGCATGATCAATAGAATTCTGAATAGCTTCTTGAATCTCTACTCTCTTCATCCAGTCAATCTGATCTGATTCAACAAAAAAGTCTGGCAGTTCTTGACCTGGGTTTTGTGACAACCAGTCTTGTGCATTGTGATGGAAGACTTTGAATTCTTTCCAACCGTCACCCAACTCGTCCACAAAGTCTGGTTCAATGTTTGTTTCATCGTGCGACAACTTACGTCGTCTAACGTAAGAGTTTCTGAACACTGGCTCTAAACCCGAACTGGTCTGTGACATAATAGAAACTGAGCCAGTTGGAGCATTTGTCAAGATAGAAATGTTTCTTCTGCCGTGAGTTGCCATCTGATCCTGCATTTCTTGAGGGAGCCTCTGGATAAAAGCATTGCCTCGCTCCTTACCCCAGTTGAATATTGGAAAGGTTCCTCTTTCTGTAGCTAGATTTAAAGATTCTCCATAAGCAGTGTTGCGAAGTGTCTCATAAATGCCAGTGATGATGGTAATGGCTTCGCCGCTATCGTAAGCAAGATTCATTCTTGCGAGGGCGTCTGCCAAGCCGTGAGTTCCAAGACCCGTTCTTCTACCGTCTGCTGCTGCTGTCTTTAGTTTCTCCCAAAGATGAACTTCGTCTGGCGTATCAGCAGCTTCAAGAATCTTTTGCAACTTTTCAAGTTCTAACTCAACCAAGTCGTCTGAAAGCCTCATTGCTGTGGAGACTGTCTCTGTAAACTTCTGAAAGTTGAATGTTGCCTGCTCTGTAAAAGCGTTCTCAACAAAGTTCTTTAGGTTCACTGAGATAAGTCGGCAGGAGTCATAGGCTGAAAGGGGAATCTCTGCACAAGGGTTTGTGCAAATGGTAGCGAAGCCCTCTTCCTTGTATTCGTTTGCTGGCAGATTATCACAGATGTTATCCCACATAAGGATTCCTGGCTCTGCTGTCTCTGTTGCAGACTGGACAATCTGGTCCCAAACTTCTCTAGCCTTTACTTCCTGTGTGGTAGTCGGGTTGTCACTACCAATGGGGAAGTGTAAGTTATAAGTTTCATCAGCTTCTACGGCTCGCATAAAGTCATTAGTAATCTTTACTGAAACATTGGCACCTGTAACTTTCGTCAAGTCGTGCTTCATCTTGACGAACTCTGCGATGTCTGGATGTCGAACATCCATAGAGATCATTAGAGCGCCTCGTCTGCCGTTCTGACCAATCATACTACAAACATAAGAATAAAAGTCTGCAAACGACCAAGCGCCTGTAGTGGTGCCAGCGGAGTTATTGACGATGCTTCCGTCTGGTCTAAGTTCTGATAAGTCAAGACCAACACCACAGCGTCTCTTGAACAGGTTGGCGAGGTCACGACCCGAGTTGATAATGGAAGAAACATTATCCTCTGGTGAAGCAACTACTACACAGTTGGATAGTGAAACATTTACAAAGTTGTTTCCAATGCCCATCATTGGAGACCCTTGAGGGACAATATATTTAAAATTGTCAAGATAATCAAAAATCTTATCTTCTGTCAGGGCACGAGGACCGCCAAACTTTGTTTCAATTCTCGCAAATTCTGATGCAAGACGTTTGTGCATGTCTCTCGGTGTAAGCTCCTGAAAGTTGCCTTCTCTATCCTTTAGGCAGTATTTTGTCATAAAGACGTTTGTCGCTAATTCGTCGCCTTGGAAGTAATCTAAGGTTGCCTTCCTAACCTGCTTTTCTGTATACATTATTTTTCACTCTCCTTCGTGCTTTTATTCATAATTTTTGTTCTATGTTTCTTATATTTCTCTGCCAATGATTCCTTCTGCTTCTTCACAATGTCACTTGACGATTGCGAAATTGTCTGACCCATCTGTGAATTTGCCACCCTAATCCGAACATTTTTAGTGCTCATAAAAATTGGATAAACCAAGCCATCGGCTCCGTTCCTGTTCTTCGCTATGAAGATTCTTCCTGTGTCATTATTTTTGTCTTCAACAGTTCTTGACAACGAAAATATGAAGTCAGCAACAAAACATTTATTGAACGCTTCTGATATAGACTCCATTGTAATAACTTCGGCATTTAGACCTGACCTATTCGTTTGAGATGCTGTCCAGACAGGACAGTCAAAAGTTTGAGCTATTGCTCGCAACTCTTCATAAATAGATTCCAATTCATTTCTTTTCTCTCTTTGTGAAGAAACTGGTCTCAACAAATCACCATAGTCTACAATAACCATACCAATGTCTTCGCCTAATCTGGTCAATTTATCCAAATGAGTCTTGAGCGTGTTGGTGCTTGCAGATTTGGTAGGGTACTCTTTTACGATCAGTTTACCATCCACATCTTGAATTTTATCGAAAATATATTCCTTATTAGTAAAAACATCTTGAAGATTTATTCCAGTCAAACAACTGTCATATCTAGTTGCCACCACTTTATCAGCTAACTCTAGAGTATAGTGAATAACTGTTCTACCCTGGCGAAGTGCTTCTGCTCCGAGATGAACCAGTGCCATTGATTTGCCTGCACCTGTCGGAGCTATGCAAACTCCGAGTTCTCCCGAGCCTAGACCACCTCTGGTTAGATTATCAAGAGGCACCCAGCCTGTACCTACTGGATTTCTTGCCTTAATTTCAAAACGCTTTTCGAAGTCTTTAACGTAATCATAACCAACATCATTGCTTGAACCAAGAGTGATAGACTCTGTTATTATCTTTGCAATCTCGTCGAATGAAGAAGTCTTTACCAAATCAACACACTTCAACATTGCCTTCTTTACACTCTGTTTTCTACAGAACTCCAAAGAAGTGTCCTTAATGTAAGGGGCTGATTCAAAGTTTTCTGGAGAAGTTGACAATCTTGAGAAGTAATCCCTGATTTGCTTTTTAGACAAATCTGTTTCATTCTCAAGCTCTGCTCTCACAATGGTCATCATCGTGTCTCTGCTTGGATGAGTTCCGAACTTCTCACGATAATTAAAGATAAGTTTTACAAATGACCTGAGATAGCTTAACTCTAGAAAGTCATAATCAAACACTTCCATTATTTGGTCTGCGAATACTCTATCATCTAAGATAATTTGAACCAAACCTTCTTGAAATTTAGTTCCATAATGAGAGAAGTTTGATTTTTCTTTTTTAGCCACTTTGGTCATTCTACTTTCCTATATTCTGTCCCACTAAGATAACACAACTCTCTATGAATTGTCAACACAAATTCTTCTAAAGATCGCATAAAGATCTGTGAAGTTGATAGTTCCAAATCCATCGTAAGTCATCATCTTATCCACTTCAGTTTTGTTGAATTCGAACTCGAAGTTATCAAGCGTGAATCGAACCTTCTGCTTGCCCTGAATAGAGATTAGTGGGAAGTATAGTTGCATCATTTTATAGTTTTGTTCTATGATGTCCACTGAGTCTACAATTCCGTCGTGAACCTTGAGAGGCTTCTCTACTTGTTCACAGGCTTCTACAATGTCATCTAATGTGTAATCTCGTGATTCAGATAGGAAAGGAAACCTTCTTGCGATGGTTGATAGACCAACGCCAGGGACGCCTGGGAGGTTGTCTGACTTATCTCCAGCAATAGCCCTTGCAAGTGCAAAGTTTCTAGGATGAATCCCAAACTGCTCTACCACTCTTGGCAAGTTCAATGTTTCCTTCTGAATAGGTCTGTGAACAATCGTCTCATCATCGCAAAGCTGATAAAAGTCTTTATCGCTTGAAACGATTATCTTATGCCAGCCTTTATAGTTGTTATCTTGAACAACTAGGGAGATTAGGTCATCTGCTTCCACTGAATCGAGAACAAGTTGAATGACTGGTGTTTCATTTAGAAGCTCCATCAGTCTGACCTGTTGCCAAATCTTGTTGTCCCTTTCTTCACTCTCGTTTAGATTCCTGTTTGAACGATTCAAGCGAATAGGCTTGCGACCATCCTTGTAGGTCTTAACCATTGAACGACGTTTTCTTGAACCATCTGCACCATCCCAACAAACAACAATCTGGTCTGGCTTTATTTCTCTTGATAGCTTTTGTAGCGTCTTGAAGAAGCCCTTGACTCCTCCGATGGGAGCGCCGTTGGTTGAGATGCTTGGGTCTACTATGTAAGAACGATAAAAGTTATTCGTTCCGTCGATGACCATTAGTTTTTTCTTTTTTGCCGTCATTGTCTCTCCAATAAAAAACCCCTAGTTGACATCATACTATCAAACTAGGGGTCGTTTGTCAAGAAGAAAATTTATTTATTCCTGAACTTCATCGTCCTCGGAATCATAAAAATCTTCTGCCTTACCTTCTCTATTCTTGAACTTCATAATAATGTCTTCGTCCATAATAGAGAAAACGCTTTGACGAAAGGAGTCATCCTGAAGTTTATCAATCCAGTTCTTCCTCTGAAACTTTTCTTCAGTTCCATCATCCTTTACAAGCGCATACCATGCGCCTGATTGTTTCAGCCTCTCCGAACGAGAGATAGCATCAAACCAACTCTCTTCGTCTTGAACCCCATAGAGACCATTACCCCACAAGATTTGAAACTGACAGTTTCTACCTGTTGATCCGAAGCGAGACTTCTCCAACTTCACTCTTGCAGTAGAGCCGATTCTAAAACCATTCTCGTCTGTGACAAACGATGCCTTGGCTTTAGGTCTTGTCAGCCAGATGCGAAGTGAGTAAGCATACTGCGCCGCCTTACCACCTGGGGTGATGTAAGGAGTTGTCATTGCCTCGGAAGGCGACCTAGTAATGTTGGTCTTCAACTGATTTAGAATAACCAGTGAAGCATCCTTGTTCGCAATAGGGACAGTCAACTTTGGTAAACCCTTTGATAAGATTCTTGGCTTTACAGCCATCGTTGACTGAGGATTGTAATCACTCTCAAGGTCTGAGATTGACGGAGTGAAAGCCAAAGAGTCCCAGATAAATAACCACTGGTTATCAATGCTCAATAAATCCTCAATAGTCTCCAAGACAAACTCTACAGACTCAGCTTGAATGTAAGTGAATCTCTCTAAGTCGCAGTTGGCTCTCTCCAGAAAGGAAGAATCTAGTGCAGACTCAGAATCAAAGTAAACCACATCAATGCCCATCTTCTGTGCATTAGCAGCAATGCCTGCTGCCATGTAAGATTTACCTGAACCTTCCAAACCTGCAATCTCAGTGATCTTGCCCACTGGAATTCCTGCCATCTTGCCTGTGCAAATGATAGAGTCCAGCCAACGAGAACCTGTAGGAATCCACTGCTTTACATCAGTTGGATTATCGTCTTTCAACGAAAAAGCGACATCTCTGCCAGCCTTTTTGTTTATCAACTTTTGGATGTCTTCCATAGACATCTTTCCAGTTGTTTTCTTGTTCTTTGCCATTTGTTCTCCTAGAAATAAAGAAAGGGGGTCTTGCGACCCCCCGAGGTTTAGCTGCCTAACAATTCCTTGAAGGCATCATCAACACTCGTGCTCGTGTTGGTTGTAGCGGTGGTGTTGTTGCTCCCACCGTAGCGTGTCGTTTCAGCAGACAACTCTTCTGCATTGTCACCTGCCAAATATTCGTCCAACATTCGTTGAACATCTTCTGGAGACTTTCGCTCGAATAGGGTGTTAAAGTCTGGAATACTTTCTAGCATTTCCTTGCACGACTCATTTGTCAAATCCTTGCACATCGGTGATGTCTTTCGGCTTGGCATCAACTTTGTCTGTGGAAATGAGGCTCCCGCTGGCTTTCCATAGCTCAAGAGAAGGTCCGTTCCCTCATTGGGATCTGTGATATCTCCGTACTCTGGATTAAGAACTAGGTTGAGTAACTGCTCGTAAACCTGCTTGCCGTAGCCCCAAACCTTGACACCTTCCTCTTCTTGTCCTCGGACAATAACTGGCGAGAAGAATCGCTGGCGAGCCATTAGACTCTTTGCCATCTTAGTACTCTCCTCCGTGCCTTCGTTGAAAAGCTGTCGGATGAAACCGTCCAATGGATCGTCCTCACCGAAGTTCTTCTTTGGTGATAAGAATCCTGCATTCTTGCCCAAGTTGTAGTGGAAGAAGAATTCCTTGAAAGGGTCTCCGTCTGCTGTTGGGATGATGCGGATTGTTTGCTCCCCATCCTCTGGACGCCAAAATTGAGACTTCTTTGAGCCTCCACCTCGGTTCTGTACTGCGCTCAACTTTGCTCGCATCTTGCCTAAATCAATACCCATAATTTTTTTCTCCTTGTATCTATGGTTATTTGTGGGTGAATTACCCTATAGTATGCCTGACCAATCTTTCAGACATCTTGTTGAAAATTAATCTCGTTCTTTTCTGCTTCACCGACAATCGTGTTCCAGTTGAAAATCCTGAACCCGTTCTTGTCAATGTCCCAGACCACTTCGTGACCCTCTGTGAGAGTCTTTTGTTTATCTTTGTTTTTGATCTTACCATCTAAAAAGTTATTTGGTAAGTCATTTAATTTGATAAATTTCATTTCTCTATTTTCGCCGTTAGTCTTGACGAAAGTTGCCGTATAATAGGTTACCATTAAAACTCCTTGTTGTTAAACCCATAAAAGGATCTTTCTTCTCTATAGTTCATCTCCTGAACCCTGTCTGCGAATTTTTGACCTTCTTCTGAAAGCTCGCCTGGGGTCAATCTCTCTATTTCTTTTATTTCTCCCCACTCTTCCAATTCTGGAAAATAAATAAGGTGTGCTTCAGTTACTTTATCTTTTCTGATAAAAAATCCAGTCATTCCATTTACGTTTGTACCGAAAAGATCGTAATCCTCCCTAGCTATGACTGATTCCCCCTTTACAATGTCTGACATCTTATTCCTCTGGAAAAGTTTGAATTTTAGAAGTCCAAATCTCCACAAACGCAAAGTTTGTTTCGTATTTGGTAGAGTGAATCTGATAGGATGCTCCCTGAAGGTCGCTCATCTTCTCTTTCACCTGCCTGTTTACATTTTTTAGTACTCTGTAGTCCTCCTCTAGCATTTTTTCGTTTACAGCATAATAATAGCAACGATTGTCTTCGTTGTCAATAGGAAAAAATCTTTTTTCTTCTCCAGAATCAAAATCTACCATTCCAATAGTGTAAATTCTGGTAAAGTCGCTGTTCTCTATCTTATTATCGAGAACTGGCTTGGTTCTATTGAATACGTTGACCATGTGGTACGTGTATCCAATCATTTCGTTTATCTTCTCATAATAATTGCTTGGTGTCAAGGCATTTTCTAAAATTTCTTCAACTGCGGGGTTGCTGACCAAGCAAAGTGAGCGAAACACGCCCGAACGAGCGTACTCCTGTAATACGTTGTAACACACTCTGTCTTTTAGATAAGATTCTCGACCGAGGAGTTCGTGATCTGGCTTGACATAGAGTACGTCTACAGTAAACTTCTTGTTTAGGAACTTCAGCACCTGCAACGAAGCACCTGAGATGTTTCCCGAACCTGCCATGATAAAAAGACATTCCCCTGTGTCGGGCATCTGATCGACAAACCGAGTCATTCTTATCTGCTTTTTATCATACTCTTCGTGAGATGATCTTTTTGTGATACCAAGAGTCTTAGATGTCTTTTTCAAACCCTCATCAATAGTAAAAACGCTATACTGAGGGTATTTCTCAAAGTATTTGGCGATTTTACACCCTGCGCTGCCTAAGCCTACTACATTCATTTCATTTTCCTCATTTCTCCATAACTTTTGCCGATAGAAACACCAACTTTATACTTTCCAAGTGGTGTTTTGGAGAATTTATCAATCATTTCGGGCAAAAGCTCCTTATCCTCATCTGATAGGTCCAACAGAACGCTGTCGTGAACAAGAAACCTTACCTCTGACCTCTTGTGCTCCAGCATTTCCCAAATGGCGTAAGCACTATTGAGAAAAATGTCACTAGAAGTTGACTGAATCAGGTAGTTCAAGGCTGTTCGCTCTTGGGATTCAATAACTCTGCCCATTGGTGTTCTTATTTTACCATCTGAGAAGTATTTTTTAACAAGTTTATCCCTACAATAATACTTTTCTGCTTCTTTGTCAAGAGAATTCGGATTATACAGCCAAGAAAAAATCTTTTCCTTTGCCTGCTCTCTACTAAGTTCTTCTTGTTTGTACAAGTTCTCCATGTTCCACTGGTGGAGGTCTTCTTCTGGCTGTTCAGAGCCAGATAGCCCCAGCAGTGTTCTTAGTTCGGCGGCATTAAAGTCAATCTCAACGAGCCAATCGTTCTTTGGCTTCACTATCTTGCGAAACTTCTTGTCAAGAGTCAAAATCGGAAAGCTAGATTTAGACACTGTGAGTCTGCCAGTGATCGTGCCAAAGGGATTATATACTACCCTCTGCTCTTCGGTGCCCAACCTCTTTCTAAATGTTCGGACTCTGGCTTCTGCAATGTGTGGGTTTAACTCTCCCTTGTCAACATTGAAAGATTGTAGCCCTATCGAATGGACCATCCTCATCGTCCTGACAATCACGTCATGGTTTGCTGGCTTTTCGTAATTGTCGAACACCCATTGTGAAATTTCGTTTTTGATGGAGAAATATTCCAAAAGATACCTCTTTGGAACCAAGTCATAAAAACAGTGCTCGTGCAGTGAGACCTTCGATAAGAAGAAAGATTTGTAAAAAGCCAACATCTTCTTTTGAACCTTGTTGTATTCTTCTCTAAGGTGTTCTGGACAAACTTCGGCAAGCTCTTTACCTTTTGCATAGATTTTAGCATACTGAATACCGTTCGTGTCTACGGAAGAAGAGAAGCTCCAAGTGTGAGACAGTTCTTGTGGTATGTTGTCAAAAGTAAGTTCGTCGTTTGCATAAATACCGACGCACTCCTTTTTATCGTCAAGTGCTTGAAAGAGCATCAAAGTTCCTAGAATATGAAAGTTGGTTTTTCTTTATAAATAAGAGTATCAAAGACATTATCATTTGTCAAGGACTTTTTTTGGAAAAGCTCAGATGTTCGATCAATAAACTTACTTTCCAAGAGATTGATCGCTTGCAACTCACCCCTATAAGTGTAAATGTTCCAAACCTCTGTTACGAGATTATCAAATTTAGCCTGTGTCCAGTTTTTTGAAGTTTCCACTGAACGGAAGTAGGCATAGAGTCTTATCCAGTGTCGAGAGTCGTACCTCGTATGAAGTGTGTCCCTAGTTAGAACCTCTTTTGTCTTTACCTCCACCTTGGCAGCACCTTGGGCGTATGCTGAACGGACATCAAGCGAGGTTGGACAAGGTTTGATCGTCTGATAGGAGGGGCTGAACTGTATATAGCTGCTGTAAAGCTCCTTCATTGTGTCCATAATTGCTGGAAACTCCACTTCACTCACTCTCTTAAAATACCTTTGAAAAAAATCATCTAAACTGTGGATGCCCTTTTCTGTCATCTTCCTTTTCGCATATTCCGACGACAAATCATAATACAACCTCCAGGGTATATTTTTGTCAACCTTGAAGCCAAACCTGTAAGCAACTTTTGTATAATTTTCATAGTTGGGATCTCTTATAAATTCCCTAAATTTCTCCTCATCACTCGATGGATCAGCGGCTGCAACATCGATGACCATCCCAGTTTCTGTCGAGTTTAAAATCCTAGATACACAGAACTCGGAAAGAGTGAATGGTTGCGTGTCCCTCTTGAGATGATGGACAAAGTTTCTTACATCTCTTTCATAGTCTGCATAGTTTTTTATTTGATTATCACCTCTGACGAACTCTTTGTTGAAAAATTCAACCTTTTCTTGCAAATACGCCCTGTAGTGCTGCTCTATTCCAGAAGTGACCGCTCGCTTCGCAACAATTTCTTTAAAGTTTTTAGAATTCTTAGACAACTTTCCTAAAGAATCAAGCTTGCGCCAATACGAAACCATTTCATCAAAACACTCCTTTACGATGTCCAGCGCATAGATGGTACTTTCTTCACTTTCAAGTTGAGACAAAAAGTCTTGCTTCGGAATCACTGAGAATCCTGAATTATCGATCCTTGCGTACAGAGAGCGCATCTGGGAAGAGACTTTTATCGGTACAGGTCTAAAGACGTAATCAGGATATCTCTCGTCGTATAAATCTTTCTGCGTAAAGATTTCTTTAGCTGAAGTCGTATTGTCTGCACTCGGAACAGACGGTGTTGGGTTTTCGGGTAAATATTTCATTAGCAATTAACACCTCCACCTGAATTGTGGCTGTGGTGGAACTTACATTTCAGTTCTGTCTTGAACTTGCCATCTTCAATGCTATTGTAAACCTTTGCCACATAATAATAACCACCTAACCCGATCTGTCGGGCATTTCTTGCTGCGAAGGAAGTTGAACTTAAATAAACCATCATCCCTGGTCTGAACAGTGGATTCCCAAACATCGTAACCTCGGCATTGTATAAGCCTCTGAGGACAGTATAATCACTATCGAAACCCTGCTTCATCATTCTCGCTTCTGTGACAAATTTCTGGTCCTCTTTTGTAAACTTTATGTTCTTAACCAGCCCATGCTCTCTTCCAGAAATAAGATGATAGATTCCGACGCCTGCGTCTTCCTCCTCTGTGCCATTCGTTTTGGGTGCTTTTTCCATTGTCGGCATCACGCCATAAATGTAATAATTTGTATACGGGTTGTCGTTGTGAATAGGGTTCAGTTTTAATTTCATCTCATTTACGTCCCTCAGAGTCATCTGTCGTCCACCAAGATCATCTTCTGACGTAAAAGTATCTACAGCGAACTTGGGCATCACGGGTCTCATCGTGACATCTTTAACGTCAGAGTTCTCTTGATAACATTTGTCAATAAAGGTATTTTTTACTAGATTATTTAGGACATCTCGAAGAAAGTCCATAAAATTGTATGTCTGCCTCTCTCCCTTCTTTATAACGTGCTCCTTGAACCAGTCTCTGAACAACTTCATAGAGATCGGGAGGGCAGCGATTGGAATTTCTTCCGCTTGCGCTGCCCTGGGTTGTTTATAAGTAAGAGACCCTAAAATAAAATTAAACCTTTTATCCTGCACGAAATCTTTTGCAAGAGCAAAAGTATCCTCAAGTAAGTCTCCAAAAAAGAAATAGTCTGAAGAATAAGTCACACCCGCCTTTTGATTCGCCCTAGTTCTTTGTAATTCTAGTGGACCAGTCAAATTACCTTCTCTATCAACCTTCTGCCTGTCAATACGATAAATTCTACCAGATTTTATCAAATTTGTCATAAAAGAGTTATATGCCTTTGTTCTCATTTCAGCCAATAGCTCTTGCTGATCTTCTATTCGATCCTCTATTTCTTCCTTCAAATCATCTCTATCTTCTTTTTCTTGCTCAGTCTCTTTTGGAGGTGGAGGCTCGCATGGCGCTTGAGGTTTTTTACTTGGTGAGTTTAGTTCTTGAAGCTTTCTTTCATTTTTACAAAGACCAGTCTCTTTTCTTCTAAGGTTTCTCGACTCATCAAGTCTGTCATTCCTTGCAAGACCAAGCTGAAGAACGTCTATGTTGATAAACTTTCTGTCTGCATATCCATGAAACTCAGCGGTCATAGAAACTGTACCGTTGTCATTAAAATCAACACTGTGCTTGTAAAGGTTCAAATAGATGCCACGTTGAGCCCTTTCAATAGCTATTTTAGTATCGTTGGAATCCATCAAACTCTCTCCAGTTGGCACCGAATATCCAAATTTCAATAGATACCTTATACTGGGTTCTTTTGCTTTGAGGACATTACTGCCAGCGGTGTTACAGGGATCGTCAGTGGCGCTAAAATTTCTAATAGGAGTTATGATGTCTGCATAACTGTATTTTCTATCACCATCTCTTCTATCACGGAACAACTCTTCTATTGATGAAAAGTAAAACTTAATAGTAACCTTAAATTGGCGTTCGGCGGTGGCAAGACTATCACCTTCCATATCTATTGAAACGCTCTTAATGCCAGAACCAGAGCCTCGATTCCACATATCCTCTGTCATAGAGGAGTGATCATGAAAGGCGTCAAAGTGAAATTCTGTAAGCTCCCCTGGTTTACTTTCCTTATATAATCTGGTATAAGGGATCAGTGATGCCAGTTGAGAGTTTTTTAAACTGAGAAAAGGTGACTGACTCTGATATGATGTCAGAGAAGTTCTTGTCTTAACTGCGTCACCAACGATGTTAGAATAACTTACTAAACCATCATTTCGCTTTCTATATAAATCTGCGAATTTTTTGAGATTTCTGTTGATAACGCACTGGGTTGACCATAATGTCAGTTTTTCTGTAGCTTTCTTATCTGACATTTGTCACCCTCCATAAATCGTAAGGATCTTATCTAAGGGCAGAGGAATAGAAATTTTTTGACCCAACTTTACATGTGCCTCGGTTGGCGTTTTATTGTATCGAGCAATGACCCACCAATACTTTGTCGTGCCATAGAATTGATGTGACAGTTTATAGAATCTGTCTCCAGATGACCACAAGTGTGTTGCAATAGTTAAACTCCTATGTTCGGATGTAGTAAGCCTATTAAAGTGCGGAGTTTCAAAGTGGCGAATTCTTTTGACACCTCGGGCATCACGTAAATCCTCATGAACATCCTCTTTGTTGTCGAACACTCTTCTCGGTATGTATCTAGATGTCATCTTCAATCTCCTTCTTAATCACTTGGCGTATCTACTGTTGGTCCGTTGAGACCGAGCTTATCTTCCCAGGCACGAACTTGCTCCGCTGTTGCCGTTCCGTTTGCCAAGGCGTCTGCGACCTCTTGTTCTTGGCTTACCTCGGCTGCAATTTCTTTATCCACCTCTTTTGTGAAGACTGCTGGAGTTCCTGCTATGTTGTATGGATAGAACCTAGCCCTTTTGCCATCCTTCTTCGTGAATCCCAAAGCGTGCTCATGAATCACGTTTAACGTCAGACTGATTTTTATAAACTTTGGGTACAGACCGCCATCGCTGGCGAAAACAAGATCGTCCATCTGTGGAGCATAACTGAAGCCAGTAGATGCAACCAAGAGACCAGCATCTCTGACGTGACCCCGACCTGCGTCTGATCTGGAAATCCAATTCATGTACTTCACTCTCAACAAGGGTGCTTGATTTAACGCTGTTGCCGATCCAGCGCCTTGCTTCTCTGGGTCGTGAGATTTATAAACTGGATAGTGCATAGTAGCCAGTTCTGCGATTTTTGCAAGATTTGTCTCTGCTTCGGCTTCGGATGCTGCCACAACATCAAACCCGACCGTAATAGTTCTCGTAGTTGATTTAAAAGTTTGAACTGGGTCCATACGACCATAGACTTCTTCTCCGTCCCAATTAGTGCTGTATTGATCAGAGAAGTCTGTAATAAAAGCTTTAAAAGATACCATCCTGTCCAGAGGGACATAGTAAATGTCCAGAGAGTGAAAACTCCCTGGTTTTGGAGTCGTTGGGTCGTTAAATCCATAATTGGGATGTGTATTCAGTTCTACCATTGTAAATTCTCCATTCTACATAATAAATAGAACTAAGCCAAACTTATTTTAGCTTCGCTATCTAAAGATTCTACAACTGCTCTGGCAAACTCACGTTCGTTCAGTTTAAGAACGATTTCTTTCTGGTTCTGTCTGTTGGAAGAGGAATCATCTCCTGATCCTATGCCGAAAAGATTTCCGATACCATCAGCTATTGAGTTTGCTATCTCCATAGCATTCATCTGAGCTTGAATAAATACATACCTCTGTGCCTGATCCATCATTTCTTCCAAGTTCTCAACCTTTCCATCATCAACAGAATTCACTGTTGTCATAAAAGTTACCATAGCATTATCAACACCCATCTCAGAAATCGCTGTCGCCATAGACTTAATTGCCAAAGCGATACCGATAATTGTCATTCCAACAAGCATTAAAGGTATTGCCAGGACTCCGATAGCGCCGCCGAAGGTGCCCATAACATAACCAAGAAGGATTATTGATGCAGCCATTGAAGCAAATGTTGCCGCAAGGATGCCAAACGTAGATGTCATGTTTGGAAGCATCTGCCCAAGGTTGGCAAAGTTCTCGACCATCAGACCGAGACCTAGTGCAATCGCTGTGACGCTGATAGCTAGACCAAGCATTGCTGCGGCTACGCCGAGGACTGCCAATCCAAAAAGAAACATCGGTACAAGCATCGCCATAATCGCTGGAACACCAATTAGAACCATTGCCAAGAGGGATGCCGTAAAGACATACATACCGAGACCTGCGATGAGTAACGAGACACCGAGTAGCTGAAAACCTATTGCCAACAAATAAAGTGAAATAATGACCTGTGGCATTATTTTAATGTTGTCAATAATAATTTGTAGCAAGGCAGCGAAGGCATTCACTAAGAGCGACATTCCCGCAGCCAAGATGCCAATGCCTGCGCCGATGAGGAAGACTGCAAGACCTAGTTTAAGCATTGCCACCGCTAATGCTGCAATGCCTGGAGATGCTGCTGCGCCTGCTGCGCCTGTTAACTTCGTAGCGCCTGCCATTGGTCCAGCCGTGGCAGTAACTGCTGTCTGAGAGCCTGCAAGAATGTAATTTTTTGTGGCGATAAGTACTTTCCTTGCTATACTGCCCTGCTCAACAGCGGCGAGTGCTGACTTGACAGCAAGATAGGCTGTTGTTGCTGCACGAGCAATTTGCACCGCCTTTACAAGCATGTAGACTGCTGCTGCGGAGCCAATAAGAAATTGAACAAAACTGTTGTTGGTCATCGCTACAAGACCAGATGCCACCGAGTGCATAATTTCTGCAACAGGCATAAGGGCAATTGCAAACCCTTGCATTGCCATCTCCATCTTCTTTGTAAAAGTGACGCCTGCTTTTTGCCTTTCAGCTAACTCTTCTTGAGAAAGTGAATTTTCCTTTACATCTTTTCCTAACGCTTTGTTAGACTCGCTGAGTAGCTTTGTTGCCACTGACATATCGGTAATGCCAATAGAGTTCGCAACTGCCATCTTTTCGTGGCGACTCATAGCGTCGAAAGACTGTCCCGACATTGCAAGAGCATTTTGTAATAATGCTACCCTCTGCGCTTCTGTCTCCGCTGTCATAAGCTCCATTGAATCTAAAAACTGCCCTCCCAACAAAGAGTTCAATTTGCCTGCTGCATCAAAAGCTCCATCAAATGTATCGAACTGCTGAGTGATCCCAAGCAACTCGTTCATAGAAAGACCTAGTTTTTTAGATTGAACTGCCAAGCCTTTAAAGACTTTTGTGGCATTCTTTCCGTAACTTGCGAGTGCTGGTGCGGCTGCTTGAAACTCTTTTGCCATCTTTGCTGGAGCAACACCGATGCCACCTGCAAACTTAGCCAAATCATCTACGCCTTGGGCTGCTTGTTCTGCTGTACCACCCATTACACGCATTGTAAACTCCATTTGAGCGCCTGAGTCTGCGGCTGAGACACCTAACGCCTCCATTCGGGCTGAAACGCCTACCATCTGTTCTGCTGCACTTTCGCTGACCATGTTGAAGGTTGACATATTGTCCTTGAGAGCAATCACTGCTCTACCAGCTTCGACCATTCCAACGCCGAACTCACGATTGGCAGTTCCAACTTCAGCTATCATTGAGTTGTATTTCATACCCTCGCCAGTTGCTGATGCAACATCGGCGGTCATGTCTGCTACTGCTTTGGCGTTCATTATGAGGGCATCACGCACTGCGTTAAAAACTGGGGCTGTGATGGCTGATGTGACCTTTAATAAATCTAGTTTGCCGTTGGCGTCAGAAAAGGCTGCTTTCATCTTTCCTGCAACTTCTGCCACTGACATTCCAGAATTTGCAAGATCATCTAGGATGGGAATGTTGGCTCCAGCCTTAGCTGCAAAGGAGTCTATTCTATTATTAAGCCTATTTTGAGCCGCTGACATCTTATCCAGGCTTGCCACTTGGCGTTCACGGGATGCTACAAGTTCTTCTTGCTTTTTGAGTTGTTCATCAGAATATTTGCCGCTGGCGGCGGCAAGTTCCTGCATCTTTTCGAGGCGGCGTTGTTGGACAGCTACTTCTGCTGCGGCTGCTGCTTGGGCGGCGGCTGTGAGTTCTTCAGTTGCGGCTTTGTTTCTTATCTTCTGTTGAAGAATTTCTTCACGAAGTGCTTTCTCTTGCTTCAGAGCGCCTAATGTATTCTTGTCATCAGCCATTTACCTGACTTACTCCTTGAACGGATTAAAAGGATACTTCAATCCAGTTGTTCTCTCAAAGTTGGAAGCTGCCTTTCTCAACTTGAACTTGTCCTTGTAGACTCTAGGGTCATTGAGACCGTACTTTGCAACTGAAGACATGTATTTCTTATCTCTTGCAATCGCTTTGGCAAAACTTGAAATCTCTTCCTTATTTCCCTTCACGTTGACTGGGATAGAGGCTCCTCCAAACATTGATCTCAAAATAGACTGAACAGCCTTTCCAAAGAGTCTGAAAAAGATCTCATTAACTTCTCCTCGTTTAGCTGCACCGAGGTCAATCTCAATTGGCGTGATATCATTATTCTCTTGCATTGGGTGTCTCCAAAATAAATTCAACTAAAATAAATAGTTAGTTTACACAAATAACCTGTAAATAGCGTAAGTGGACAAGGTGATCCACAAAGAATGGCAAGCAGTGCGCTTAAACAGGAGTTTTCTTTTTTCACGCTTTATCTGTCTATCTTTTTGAATCTTAATTTTTTTCTTTAAATACTGAAGGTTTGCTTTGGATTTTATTCTACTATGACTTTTTTTACTCATTTTTTCGTCCCTCTCGAAAGTTACAACATAATTATAGGACAAAAAAAAAGATCAGGTTACCCCAATCTTTTCTTTATTTATTAACGTCTTTTGCCTTTCCTAGATGCTTTCTCTACTGCATCGCTTTCATCTTTTAGTTGTTTAGAAAGTCTCTTAACGAACCAATTTCTGAGACCTACTGGAAGATTGTACGCTTCGATGAAACTCCAACCTCCGTAGTATTTCAAGAAGAAGAAAGACTCATAGACTTGCTCCATGTAATCAGGAGCTAGTCCAAAAGAATTCCGCATTAAGCGGAACCTCCATTTCAGTCGCAGTGCCACATTCTCGGCACTCGAAGTCAGATCTCATCTCGACATTTGGGATAAGCTTTTTATATGTATCTCTGATAAACCGAGATTGTTTACCAGTCATGTGCCCTACTGCCTGAGCAATAGTACCTTTGTCAGTATGACCTGACACGGAGACAATCATAGTATTAAGCTGATCCTGAATTGCTGTTTCTGCAAGACCTGCCTTTTTCTTATTAGCTGTCATCTTGACGATCTTGTTTTCGTCAACCCCAGTCAAAGGTTTAAGCTCGACTTGCCAGCCATTATCTAGGGTAAGTAAAAAATTGCCTGTCTCAGTCCGAGTAACACCATCTACTTCCTGAACTTCTGTGGGTGTGGTGCATTGCTCTAAATCAAACGTAACCTTCTGGCGAGCGGTGCAAACTGGGCAACTAACCTGTGTGGTATAATCACTGCCATAACCGTCGATTCTTGCCTGAATTAGTACTGCATTCTTATCTCCAATAAGAAGATCCTGTGGTCCTACTTTCGCATCTATAAGAAGTCTTTCTAGGAACTTATCAATGGCAGTACCTTTTTGCAATAAAGACTTGTTAGATAAAATATCCTCTTCTGCTGTGGTCATTTGACGAATCTCAATCGTATCTTGACCGTGAAGAGGGTGACCTTCAGGATAAAACTTTCCCTCCGATGGGAGGGAAAGGGTCGTAGTTGGTCTTACAAAGTCAAGTGGAGCCAGTCCACCTTGGGGAGTCGGCTGGGTTGAAGCCGCTGGAGAAGAGGCTTTTTTCTTTGTTCCAAGCCTATCTTCATTATTTCTCATAAACACCTTCTTTCGTTTATTATGCTATGTTTAGTTTACACTAAAATGTTTGAGTTGTAAAGTACTTTCTTAGATCTGCCAGATAGGTCTCTCATTGCCCTTCTTGAAAGAGGCATAGTCGTATCTAACCTCAAGCTCAACTTCCGTAAGGTCGTCCGAGTCGTATGCCAAATCACCAAACTTAGCGTCTTTCACCCAAGCGTTATGAAGACACCAAGTTTCAACTGCTTTGCCTTCAGCATCAATCTGAATAATTTCCATCTTGCCCAAAGCTGCTGAAGCCTTTTTCTTAGACATTGTTTCAAGATCATCGGCATTCTGTGCTGGGTGATATCCCGCTGCTCTAACGATTTCAACTAATGACTTAGCCGCATCAGGGTTAACAGGATCAACAAGAGTGAGAGTAACTGTACTCCATTCTGTTCTTCCTGGGTAATAGTATGTGTGATTCAGGTACTGATGTGTAGACTCCTGAATTGTAAAAGCAGGCTTTGTAACCTTCTTTGCTGTATACGCTGGGATATTCGCTGTCCCGCCATTGATAGACACGATAAAACGGAACGCTCTCTTAGGATCTTGTCCAGTTCCGTCTGACCAAAATTGATTTGCCATTGATATAGTCTCCTTAAAAAGTCTTTGTATAATAACTAGGATGGACTTAATTATCCATCCTAGTTTTGTTATTTATTAGTCGTCAAATGAAGCGCCTGAGTTGGTGATTACGAAGTCAACTGCGATGAACTCAATAGCTCTAGCAGGCTTCAAGAAAACCTTTGCATAAACAATGTTTCTATCAACTAACTCTGGGGTCGTTGTCGTTTCATCAAGAACGATTCTGTATTCACTCAAGCCAAATCTAGACTTCACTGAGCCCAAGAAAGGCTCTGCCTTTGACAAGAATCTTGCCCAAGTTGTGTTTACGTTTTGGTCAAACAATACTGTTGAAGCCATTCTTGAAATCTCCTTCTTGACGTGAATCATTAGACGCCTAACATTGATTCTATCAAGAGCAGATGGAGTCATTTGTAGCGTCTTCTGACCGAAAACAACGATGCCCTCTGCTGGGAACTGTGCAATCGGATTGACACCTGCTTCGTACAACTTATCTCGCTGCTTGGAGTTCAACCTCAATCTTACCTGAGCTACTGGAAGTCCACCAGAACCGTTTGAAAGTCCACCTCTTGTGAAACCAGCAGGTGCGAACCAAAGTTCTGACTTAGCTGCCGAAGAAGCCATTGTTCCGAGTGCTACCACTGAAGGCGGCATCCAGACAAGTCTGTTGTTAATTTGATCATTGACCTGTACCCAAGGGTAGAAAGCACATCCATAACTTGAGCTAAGTGCTCTTGCCTGAAGTTTAGAGATAGCTGTGGAAACATTTGGAAGCCTGTCTTCCTCTCCATTAGCTGTCTCTGCCTGCCAACCTGCTGGAATGTAATCGCCTTCAAGGTCAATAATTGCCAGTGCGTCACCTCGGTTTTCGCAAACATTGATGAGCTTGCCAGTGAGAGACTTGTTCGAGCAACCTGGGATTGCCATCAAATTGCACTCAACAACCTCTGGGTCGCTGACCATATCGATAGCCTTTGAAATTGTATTGAAAGGGGCACTTTCAACAGCGCTCTTGTCGTCCAAGATATTGTCACAGAACGGCTCTACTTCAATTACTGATAGACCGTCTAGACCACCTGCCATTGGCATAGTGAAGCTATCAAACCCTGCATCGAGTACCGCTTGAAAAGATTCCGCAGCAGCATTGATGGATGAACCGTCTGAAATGGCGTCAGCGCCATTAGAGGCGGCTGCGAAAGTTGCGTGCTTTGACAAGACGCCGTTGATTGTACCAAGCGACTTAACTAAGTCTAAGGAAAAAAGCTCTCCATTGGCTGCGAACATATCTTCGGTACCGTAAAAAGGCTTTACCAAGTCTTGGTATGATGGGTCAAAATTAGATGTTGGGTTGTCATTAGAATCAATCTCCCCAGTCGTGATGCCGAAGAAAGCGTCAGTAGCTGCTGAAAGGTCTGTATCTGACTGTGTTGCTTCTCTGAATCTAAACTTGGGCATGTCGCCTACGCTGACACCATTGGTGGCAGTATGTAGGGGTGCTGCGAATCCAAAAGGAATAAGTTCTGCGTTTGCTTCACCTGTCTCGATTGGTGTAGAGACCTCTACTCTAACATACTTTGATTGATTTGGGTGAGAACCAACCATTCGATATCTTCTTTCCTCTTCTTCCCAAACTTGCTGCATATCACCAATTTTGCTACCAATAAAGTTGGAAGAATTCGGATCAAGATTACAGTTGGTAAATCTTTCACGAACAACCATAGCCGCATCGTTGTCTGCTGCATCTCTTATCAAAACTGTGAATGAGCCGTATGCGTTGAATCTATCAGATGGTTTTACGTCTGCAATTGAAACCTTAAAGTTCTTTTGCTCCCATTCACCAGAGTACAAAGAGTGTAATCTGAAAAGCTTTGTCAAATCGGCATAGGCGAGTGGTGAGTTAGCATTGTTCTTTCCTGCATAATCACCCATAAACTGAGAAAGTACCCAAGGTGACTTTGATGCCTTAGCATCAGCAATGTAGTTTCCGAAGCCATCAGCGTGAATTGGAGTAAGCGTAGCGGCTGTGATTGTTCCTAACTCAGCCTTGATGTGTTGATCGAAAGACTGACCAAGGAAGTACTTTTCTGTATCCATTGAATCTCTTGTATTCGTAGCAGTAGGATTAGTATTAAGAATCTTTCTGATGTATTTCTTTGAATTAGGGTTAAAGTCTACAATGAAAGTCTCTTCGTTTGTCTGCCCTGCAACAGCGTCTACACCGTTAACAAAGGCACTCTTTGCGAT
>Ga0163110_10000314_pt1 | contig 22365 bp, 3 predicted proteins | sample CRUFie1St17metaG_FD_108703 | JGI IMG/M metagenome (GOLD analysis project Ga0163110, IMG submission 108703) | Marine microbial communities from the Costa Rica Dome - CRUD Field 142mm St17 metaG | ecosystem: Environmental > Aquatic > Marine > Oceanic > Photic zone | place: Costa Rica: the Eastern...
ATTTGACATTAGTTGGGAGAACAGTTGGCGCGATACCGAGAATTGGGACGCGGCATGGATCTTCATCAAGTATAAAGACGTAAACGCAACAGGGGCATGGCAGCATGCAAGCCTCAACTATGTGGATGGCTCCAATGATGGGCATACGGCTCCTGCTGGTTCTAGCATCTCAACCCCTGCTGATGGAAAGGGCGCATTCATTTATCGTTCGGCTAATGGTGATGGAACAACGAATTTTGTCAATACACGCCTACAATGGAATTATGGACAAGATGGATTGCTCTCTATCAATACGGTCGATATAAAGGTATTTGCCATAGAAATGGTATATGTCCCACAAGGCTCATACTACTTAGGCGATGGGCAAACGGATGCAGGGCAAATATATGGCAATTTTGAGGAGGGTTCTTCTGGCAATCCCTTCCAAGTAACCAGCGAAGCGGCTATTACCCTAGGGGGAGGAGCAGCAGGCAGCTTAGGCAATAATAACGGATCGAATATGCACGTTGTAGGCGGATGTGGTTGTTTAGGGGATTCGGGAGATGACTTCAATGATGTCAGTGCCCAAACATTGCCTGCGGCTTTCCCTAAAGGATTCGATGCGTTCTATTGTATGAAGTATGAAATGACCCAACAACAAGTGGTAGACATGCTCAATTGTAGTACGCCTGCACAACAAACAACCATCGCAGATACCTCTAACTACTATCCATTCTTTGGTGCTACCATCGCAACAAGTCGATTCGGGATAAGCGAAACAGCAGGAACGTATACAACGACTGAGCCTCACCTCCCTTATGTATATTGCGATTGGGTACGTGCAGCAGCCTATGCCGATTGGGCAGCCTTACGACCTATGTCGGAATTGGAATTTGAGAAGGCTTGTAGAGGATTCGAGATGCCTGTTGCGGGAGAATATGCTTGGGGCAATGCCAATGCAGACCTATCCGACAACTTCACACAATCGAACCTATCCCTCCCTAGTGAAGGTATTGCGAGTGGATATTCGGCAGATGGGGTTTCGGGCAATGTTTGGGTACGTTCAGGTTCACAAAATATGACAACCATCGCACGTGTAGGAATCTTCGCAGCCAACCCAGCCAATACAGGTCGGGTAAGTTCGGGAGCGTCTGTATGGGGCATCATGGAATTAAGTGGCAATGCCTGGGAACGAGTCGTATCTGTAGGCCATACAATGGGACGCCAATATACAGGAGAACATGGAGACGGCGTACTAGAAGCAGATGGATACGCCAATACGCCTAACTGGCCTGGTGCTTTTATCGGCACCCGTGTAACCGAGAACATTGCTGTTGGGTATAGAGGAGGAGGCTTCATCTATCCTACCACGAATCTTCATACCAATGGATATGTATCTAGCCGTAGAGTCAATTCTTCCTACTACAATACAATTATACAAGACGATGGTGCACGATTCGTCAGAACAGCCAACTAATCTCTTCTTATCCAACCCACTCTAAACAAATAAAATAATGAAACGATTCATCATCAGTATATCTCTCCTTAGTTTATGCCTCCTTGCCAATGCCCAAAAATTCGGTGGGGGCGATGGTTCAGGCTACGGTTTCGTTACGCTTACAAGCCAACCGTTACCTGTTGAATTGCTCCACTTTTCGGGTCAGGCCATAGATGACTACATCCTATTGACATGGGCAACAGCAAGTGAGCAAAACCATCATAGTTTTACCTTGGAAAAGAGTATTGACGGACGTAGCTTCTCCAGCATTGATTTTATCCGTAATAACAATGCTTCAGGTTCGGCCAACACCTACGAATCTCAGGATCAACAACCTGTCAAAGGGCTCAACTACTATCGCCTTCGCCAAACAGATAATGATGGAAGTATTACCTATTCGAATATCATTGCAGTAAACTTCCTTGATAGCCATAGTAGCTACTCCATCTACCCGAACCCTACAACAGAATATATCTCGATTGATATGCCTAGTAATGAGCGGGAGTTCCCCATAAAGCTCACCAACAGTCAAGGGAAAGTAGTATTTCAAGCTTCCGAGATTCCTTCCAGCATTGACTTCTCCTCCCTTGCTCCAGGTTTCTATTACCTCAGTTTTAAAGGGCAATTCGTAAAGATTATGAAGCAATAACCTCTCTATATATGAAAAAGCAAAAGTCGCCTTCCCATAAGGGAGGCGACTTTTGTATATCTATGAGAAACAAAGACTTACTAACGAGTCACTTGTACGCGCTTCGCAAACTTTTGTCCATCTACCATCAATTCAATAAAGTACAATCCAGCAGCTACTTCGCCTAAGTCGAGTTCAATCAAGTTCTCTCCTGTATTGGTTCGACGATTTGTACGAAGGACTGACTTGCCATACATATCCACAACAAGGATATCCATCTCTACAGAAGCATCCATTGTAAACTTCACAAAGAAACTACCCGTATTTGGGTTAGGATACAAGCTAAGAGACTCATTGAACATATCTTCGTCTATGTCTGTACGAATCTGGAAAGGCTGATCACTATGTTGTGCGCGGAGGTTGTATCCATCAGAAGCAACATAGCCTGTACCTCCCTGAACCTCGATTACATATGTACCCGCTGCTAAGGAATTTGCTATCAATACGATATCATCTATAGCATTTGTACCCGAAACAATGGTTGTCATACCTGCATTCATCAGGCTCACTGCCATCGCATCAGTTTCTCCTGTAAGCGAGATACGAACATTAGGCTCGTCAGCTGTTACCACAATCTCAAACAAGTCTACATCCGCAGCATCACAGATATAGGCGTTTCGGTTGGTACCAAAGCTTGGAAGCACTGCAGGCGTTACATCGTTTGGCTCGAATACATCTCTTGCGAGGTATACATCTACAGCTACACGCTCACTTGCACAACCAGGAACTGAAACTTGCCAGTCATAGAAGAAGTAATAGTATCCTGCAAGGGCATTAATGGCTCCTGTAATAGATACATTTCCATTTCCATCTGTATAAGGATAGACAGCACCACTGTTATTTCGAAGAATATTCGCGACAGTTGTACCATCAGCATTGATTTGATAGCCTGTACCTGGAGGCACACTAATCCCTACAGGAATACGAACAACTCCTCCAGTCGCTGTGAACATAGCAGAATCTATTACAACAATAGTAGATCCGACTATATTTCCACCACTATCTTCTACATTCACGAAGATATTTCCAGCACTTCCTATATAGCAAGTTAAAGAGTCAATTACAATATTACTAGATGACAATACATCAAATACAAGCCCGTCTACGAAGTTGAGATACGTTCCTGATGAACCAATACTCGTGTCAGCGGCTCCCACAAAGTCAGTAGTAATATTTGAGTTTTCAGCATAGAAGGTCATAGACTCCATAACCCCAGCAGGGCTAAATGTATTTCCTGTTGCAATAGGCGTTGTGCCCATTGGAGAATCATACCAATAGGTTGTTCCAGTTCCTGAAGAAGTCAAGGTAATAACCTCTCCTGTATCACATGCAATTGCATTAGAGATTACAGGTGCAGTTGCTAATGGGCTCGCCTCTACGTTGGCCGACAAACTGTTGTTAGCAGGATTCCCATCTCCGCCTAGGAAGGTCGTTCCTTGTACAGTATATGTACCTGCTACACTCATATCAATTGGTCCAACAGTAATGGTATCTGTTGCACCTGATGCCAATGCATCATTGACAGAGAAATTGTAGGTAGCAGGGATGGGTCCTGTTACTTGTACCACAAAGTCAAACGCACTTTGTGTATTCGCTCCAAAGTTCATAACGACAAAGTCTACCATTTGGCTTGGGTCTGCACAAATAGTTCCTCCTGATGTAATAACATCTGCAACCCCTATATCGTTAGTCAATGGTTCAAAGATGCTGAAGTCATCGATCGCAATATCATGGCTAAAGTCGCCATTATCTGTTCGGCTACGGAAACGGACTTGGATAGGACCATTGCCACGGAACGCCAATAGTGAAGAACTCCATTCATTCCAGTTATCATCCACATGTCCAATTGAGTCTACTGTTGTCCAAATGCCTGCCATCTGAATCTGTACCAATAATTCATTGGGATTCTCCGTAGAATCAGAAGCATTACTATGGTACCAGAAACTCATTACTGGATTGCTCATTCCATCAATATCAAAACAAGGCGTATATAAGTCAATCGGGAAGAACTCATTAGGAGAGGAATCTTCAGTATAGGCATAATAACCTGTTACTGTACCAGTTGTATGGTCTACTGCTGGTCCTGTACCTGTACTAGGGGTTCCTCCTGCATCGATATCCCAATCTTGGTCTTCATCTGTACCTTGTGCCCATAATGAATCCAATACGCCACCATCTTCAAAGTCCTCTACATACGGGAAGCTTGTGATAATAGGAGAAGCGAAGACAATTCCGAAGATTGTGTCATTCGTAATATTTCCGTCTCCACTCAAGGCCACAAAGCCCATAAAGTCAAAGTTTCCTCCTGCACTCAAGTCAGCTGTAGAAGCGAAGGTAACAATAGCTGTGTCACCTGCTGCCAGACTAAGGTTAAAGGTCTCGTTAACAACTGCTCCACCATCAACAGAATAACCTGCAACGAAACTACTCACTGGACTCGCGCCAAGATTAACCACCTCTAATGAAACAACTGCAGCATTGGTTGCACATGCACCACTAGATGGACTCACAAATGCACTCGCCTTCAAGTCATTTGCTGGTGCCTCACGAATAAGAATATCGTCGAATGCAACTCCATCAAAGCCATTCACCGACCCATCAGATCCAAATGCAATACGCAAGAAGACAGAGCTTTGTCCGCCAAGCCCATCTAGGTCATGGGCTGCAGTTACCCAACCTCCCGAACCACTCGCAGCATTTCCAGACCATCCTTCCTGTTGGCCACCAGGGTTACCCGCAATCGTATTATCATTATACCAATTGTCAGGATCTCCAACGGCACCAACGTTCTGCCAAGTAGCTCCACCATCAATAGAAGATTGCAGTACAGCACCATCCCAGCTAAACTCACTTTCCCACCAAATACTTAGGCTAATCTGTGGAGAAATCAGTGAAGAGAAGTCGAAGCAAGGGCCTATTACCCATGAATCTTCATTGTTGTTGTAGATTGTGGCCAAGCCTGTCATCCAAGAATTAGCGTCTGAAGCAGCAGAATTAATAACCGTACCTGCAGGGGTACCCAATTCCCAAGTCGAGTTGGTTCCATCAGCTGCCCAGCCATTTGCTCCTGTTGCAAAGTCCTCCATATATGGATAGCTCGCAATCGTTGGACGCACTGTCACAACCATAGAAGTTGTATCATCAGATGGGTCGCCATCTCCTGCGAGGTTCGTTCCAAGTGCAAAAGTATATACACCTCCTGTAGACAGATTCGCAGTTGAGCTAAAGTTCACATTCATTGTAGCTCCTGGTGCAAGTGTACCTGTATTAAGGATCTCAATGAAGGATTGTGCTCCATTATTTACATCTACAGTTATCACAGCATTGTTAGAAGCAAAGTCAATTGCATTACCGCCATCATTAAGAATGGTCACAATAATTGCCTCCGCTGGCGACTCACATAAGCTCATCGCAGGTGCATCAAAACCAACCGCAGCCAAATCAACTGCTTGTGGCTCTTCAATCATGAAATCATCTATGGCAATATCATGCGTAAAGTCACCATTATCCGTACGACTGCGGAAACGAACCTGAACGATTTGCCCCACATACGCAGTCAAAGAACCTGACCACTCATTCCAATTATTGTCCACATGTCCAATGGAATCAAGCGTAATCCAAACCCCTCCGCTAAGAATCTGAACCAATAACTCGTTAGGATTATCCGTAGAGTCCGCTGCATTACTGTGATACCAGAAACTCATCTCAGGATTAGCAATCCCACTCAAGTCAAAACAAGGCGTGTAAAGGTCTACAGGGAAATGCTCTTCTCCTGAGTCTTCTGTATATACATAATAGCCTGATATAGTTCCCGTCGTATGGTCTACAGGAGGTCCTGTATTTGTACTAGGGGTTCCTCCAGCATCCACTGTCCAATCTTGATCCTCGTCTACTCCTTGGCTCCACTGAGCATCCAGTACTCCCCCATCCTCAAAGTCTTCTACATAAGGATAAGTAGTAACCAAGTTAACCGTAAAGGAAGCAATTGCCGCATCGTTTGCATTATTCACATCTCCCGCGAGGGTTACAGAAGCGTCGATTGTAGAGAATAAGCCTGACAAATCAGCTGTAGCTGCAAACGTAATAGTGGTTGAAGCACCAGGTGCCAAGGTTACGTTGAAGGTTTGCGTTGTAGCGGCTCCTCCGTTTACAGAATAGCTGGCGTCAAATGTCGTGATTGTCGTTGCTCCAGCATTGGTAACATCTAAAGAAACCGTAGCAGCAGGATCACCACATCCTACAGAAAGTGGGGAACTGATAGCTGTCAAGGCCAAGTCTGCAGCTGTTCCGCTTAGCAATTGGAAATCATCTATAGCAATATCATGGGTAAAGTCTCCATTATCTGTTCGGCTACGGAAACGCACCTGAATGGTTTGTCCGACATACGAATCAAGTGCCATTGACCATTGGTTCCAATTGTTATCTACATGTCCAATGGTATCTACAGATGTCCATACTCCCCCACTTGATATTTGTACCAAGAGCTCATTGGCATTCGTTCCGCCATTCGCTTCATTACTGTGATACCAGAATTGCATGACTGGGCTCGAAATGCTGCTTAGGTCAAAGCAAGGCGTGTAGAGATCTACAGGGGAATGTTCTTCTCCTGAGTCTTCTGTGTATACATAATAGCCAGATCCTGTTGTATGGTCAGCAGTAGGCCCTGTGTTTGTACTAGAAGTAGACCCTGTGAATACTGTCCAGTCTTGGTCTTCGTCTGTACCTTGGCTCCAAAGTGCATCGAGTAATCCGCCATCTTCAAAATCTTCTACATATGGATAACTACTAACCGTAGAAGATGGAGAAACGGTTGTAGAAGCAGAATCATTGCTTGCATTGGAGTCTCCTGAAGTAGAAACAAAAGCATCTAACGTTCCTGCAGAGCTAAAGTCTGCTGTAGCAGTAAATGTAGCAACGCCTGTTGCACCTGCTGCTAACGCAATGTTAAAGGTTTCCGTTGTATAAGCTCCTCCATTCACAGAGAAACCTGCTGTAAAGCTTGATATCGCCACTGTACCTAGATTCTCAACATTCAGTGCAACAGTTGCGGTAGGATCTCCACACCCAATATTTCCAGGAGCAGCAAAGTCTATAATAGCAAGATCTGGAGCCGCAACAAGGTCTTGAATCACAATGTCATCAAAAGCGAAACCATCATCCGCCACTGAACCATCTGAACCAAATGCAACTCGCAGGAATACAGACGATTGACCCGCTAGCCCTGTAAGGCCATTTGAGGCTGTCACCCAACCTCCAGAACCTGCTGTTCCTGTACCACTCCAACCTGTTTGTTGCCCACCAGGATTCCCGTTAATGGTATTATCTGTATACCAGTTAGGGTCATTCAATGCTCCTACATTCTGCCAAGTTGCGCCGCCATCAATAGAGGACTGCAATACAGCACCATCCCAACTGAACTCGATATCCCACCAGATACTCATTTGAATACTTGGATTCACCAAAGAAGAGAAATCGAAACAAGGTCCTATGACCCATGAGTTTTCACTGTTGTTGTACGTACCCGAAAGATTGGTCACCCAAGAGTTGGCATCAGAAGCTGCTGAGTTGATCACCGCACCTGAAGGTGTCCCTAGTACCCAACTCGGGTTGGTTCCTTCTACAGTCCAACCATTCGCTCCTGAAGCAAAATTTTCACTGTAAGGGTAGCTACTGATGATAGGCTTAACAGAGAATGTTGTGCTAGCGGAGTCATTGCCTATGAATGAATCTCCAGCCAATGATGTCCATGCCATCAAATCAAACGAGCCTGACCCTACCGCCAAAGGTGTAGCAAATGTAAAGGTTGTTATTCCTCCATTTGCAGGAACTGTACCTGTAAAGGTTTCCGTAACAATACTACCTCCTGCTACTTGGTAAGAGACAGGGAAGTTGCCTAATGGACTTGTATCCGCATTCTGCAGAGTAACCGTTACAGCTGTAGAACCGCCGCTTGAACATTCAGATCCTGACGGATCATCAATTGCCAATACTTGTACATCATTTGGGACAGCACAAGCGAGAAGACCTGTTGTATGTGAAACGGCTATAGCTCGACGGCTACGCAAGCCATTTGGCCCAACCGCTCTTACAGATACCCAATGATCATCATTAGGATCAGCAATAGGAATGGAAAGACTTGTTCCTGTGGTAGTTCCCACACTATCCATATACATTGTACCGAGATAGAATACATCATAAGAAGTGGCTCCCGCCAATGCATCCCAAGTAACCGTTAGGCTCGTTGGGCAAACTGTAATTACATCTATATTTGCAGGTGTATTTGTAATAGAGAAATTGGTAGTGCTTTGGTCGCTTAGACCACTACGACTTACTCTTACAAGAGCTTGTCCTGTTTGCACATTTGGAATAGTCCACTCATATAGACGTTCAGTACCTGCTACTGTTGCAATGGTATTCCAAGAACTTCCGTTATTGGTTGAGTATTCGAGCACAAAACTACCTGTTGTTCCATGCGCATCCCAATGAATCATTTCATCTTCACCTGGAATTAGGCCTTCTCCTCCTAGTGGATACATCAACGTAATTTCATTGTAGATGAATTCATATAATACAAAATACTCCTGAGGCCCTTGTGGAATGACAGAACCATCAACCGTAACGGTATATGTACCCGCAGCAGGGTTATTTAGTTCTACCTGCTCCATATTGTTCAGGCTATCTACTCCATTGGTAGCAGGAGCAGCAAGGTTCGCAGCATTCGGAGTTGGGTCAAGTACCCAAGGAAGGTAGGTAGTACCTCCATTTACCACAGTCAAATCTAGGTCATTGACCAATGCTTGAGCAGCAGCTGTACTTCCTTCAGGATCCATCCAATACAACATGATTTTTGCCTTTTGTACTCCTGCAGGAATGGTAATATTGTGGAGGTTTTGGGCGCCTTGGCTGATATTGCTACTTAAGTAGGTATTGTTTTCTAGGGTTTGTAATGCACGATAGGCATTTACAATTCCCCATCCAAACTGAAAGTCAGGACCTGGGTTCCCATAATCTTGCGCTGTATTCAATAGAGCTGCCTTCATCAACCCTGAATTAGGGTTTGCTCCTCCATTAAACTCTCTATAGGCTTGATATAGCTGCGCCAATACTCCTGTGATACCTGGAGCTGCAGCAGAAGTACCTCCTCCTGTTGCATAGGTATTATTAGGGTCTGTAGACAACTGGTTATTACCATGTGCAGCAATATCTGGCTTCAATCGACCATCACTTGCAGGCCCTCGGCTACTACTCGAATTAAGGTCTCCATCTCTGAATACATTTGCCGTAGCAATGGCATTCTTACCGATTTTATGTCCTCCTGTAATATTCCCCCAACCTGATCCAGCCCCATATCCACAGTCTGAGCCACCACTGTTTCCAGCAGAGAAGACTTGAATCAAAGAAGGATTATCATGAATTTCTCGGTCTACTTGTACGGTTAGCGACGTGTATCCAGCGTTACATCCATTTCCATAAGAAGACGAGAAAATCATTACGTCATCATTTTGGTGCAAGGTAACGGTATTAGGTAACAAGCTACTATATTGTCGGATATGCATAAAGGATCCAGGTGCCATTCCTGTAATGGAAGGGTCAATATTACCTGCCCCTCCTGCAATTCCTGCTACCATATCTCCATGTGTTCCTGTGAGGTCACCTGCAACAGTAGACTGTTCCGTTCGCCCCGTAAAGTCGATATGAGGTCCTACGAATCCATCATCATTAATTGCAATGCTTACCCCTGTACCATCATATCGATCTCCTCCAGGGAATTGATTGTTAATGGCATAAGAACGGTGCAAAGAACGCCCTTCTCGGCTTTCAGGAACAGCTGGTGAAGGGCCAATCTCTAATCGACTTACATAAGGCAAAGAAGCGAGATCGTAAATAGAAGACTTAGCCACTTTCCCCATAACATATACATTCGAATTGAACTTATCTGAGACAGTAAGTCCTTCTTGTATAAGTAGGGGTCTAACCACATCATCAGATAGATTCTTGTGATATTGTACCAATATCTCTACTTCGTCTCCAAAGTCAGCCCAATCCTCGTAGTAGGGTCCTAATACCGTTTGATCGAGCTTATCATAGGCTGTAATTTTTAATACGCTACGTACCCCCCAATCGTCTAACAATTGCCAGTTGAATTGTTCGGGTATAGCTGCGATATAGACCTTATGAGGGATGTATTCTAGGAGTAGAATACCTGTCGCATCAATTCGGTCTCGTTGTGCTTGGGTAGGGATATCTTCGAATTGAAGATACATATACGCGTACCCATTGAAATAATCCCCTGCATCCAATTGGGGATTGGCAAGGAAGTCGGATAAGTTCGCTTCAAAGGTTCGTTTACCTGAAGCAAACAATACATCGTAATTCCCTTTTAACTTTTCCTGAGCATAGCCAAGGGAAATGGAAAAGCATAAGAGAAATACACTTACACGAATAAAGTAATTTGATTGTTGCATATACATGCGATTAGAAAATAGTAATACAATGGAATGTTTATACAAAGGAGTTCAAAAGCACTAGAATAACGCCCATAATAAGGGTTTGCATATAATCATTGTAAAAGAATATGCATAGATGGATAGATATTGCAAAGGCAGAATGAAATAGTGGGAGGAGGTAAAAAGTCGAATATCATCGATATCGGCGTTGGTAATTTCAGGTATAATCGTCTTGAAAGATACAGCCTCTTTCCTAGAAAAACAACTTTACCCAAAACAAGCTTTTAGGATATTGGGAAATATGTCTTTTCTAGAAGCAAGGTAGAATAGGTAAATGCCACACCCCATATATAGGGTGTAACATTTAAATAGGATGCAAATAGGGTCTAATGGTTCACCTGAATGCGCTTAACCATTTTCTTTCCATCCAATTGTAACTCTATAAAATATAAGCCTACAGCTACCTCACCAAGATCAAGGGAAAGATGGTTCTCTCCTATCTGGGTTCGGCTATGCTTTCGGAATATTGCTTTGCCGTACATATCCACCACTCGTATGTCTAGGTCTACTGAAGTATCCGCCAAGAAATCCATATAGAACATTCCTGTATTGGGGTTAGGATACAACACAAAGCTTTTGTCAAATGATGACATATCTATATGGGTACGAATGCTAAACGGTTGGTCACTGTATTGTGCACGGAGGTTGTAGCCATCTGAGCCTACATAGGCTGCGCTCCCCTTGACTTCAATGATATAGGTACCTGCATTTAGGCTATTCATAACCAATTCAATGTCCTCATTAGCATTTGAAGCAGTAGCCAAGACATTCATATTTGCATTCATCAATCGAATCTCCATCATGTCTGTTTCTCCGCTCAATGAGATTCTTAGGTTAGGCTTAGCTATGTTAACCATTACTTCAAACAGGTCTATGTCTGCCACATCACAGATATAGGCATTACGGTTGGTGCCCATACTTGGGAGTATAGCAGGTAATACATCATTGGGTTCGAATACATCTCGGGCAAGATAAGCCTCCACGGGCAATCGTTCGCTTGGGCATCCCTCCACAGATACCTGCCAATCGTAGAAGAAATAATAGGCAGCAGGCAAATTGTTAATCGCACTCGTGATGGACACAAGGCCGCTCAAGTCTGTATAGGGATAAGTGGCTCCAGAGGAGTTTCGTATAAGGCCTCCTATATTCGTCCCGCTTGCATTCATCTGGTAGTCGCTTCCTGGCGGAATGGAAAAGTTCAATGGAACCCTCACCTCTCCCCCATTCGATGCAGCCATTGAGGAGCTTACAATATAAAGTGAGGACGCAATCGTATTGCCATTGTTGTCTCGGATATTCACAACTAGGTTTCCAGAACTTCCGACATAGCAAGTAACCGAATCAATCACGATACTTGATGTGCCTAAGACATCAAAGACCAAGCCATCGGAATAGTTCACATAGTGACCTTTGTTTCCGATATCCGAATCTGGAGGGCCTACCACACTCGGCATGCCCGATTGTTCGACATAGAAAGTGGTGGTTCCAGTGATAGGGGCAGGGCTAAATGTATTGCCTGTAGCAATCGGGGCAAGGGATGTTGGAGAGTCATACCAAGATATGGCGCCATTGCCAGTAGCTTCAAGGGTGACGGCTTCTCCTGTATCACACACAATAGCATGAGAGATAAGGGGAGACGAGGATGCTGGACTGACCATCACGGTAGAAGATGCAGTGTTATTGCTTGTGTTAAGGTCTCCTGCTAGGGTGGCTGTTCCCTGAATAGTATATGTGCCTGGGGTGCTCATATCAATAGGGCCGACCGTAAAAGTTTGAGTCTCGTTCGATTGCAAATTTCCATTCCAAGAGAAGTTGTAGCTCCCTGATGTAGCCCCTGATAGCCCAATCGAAAGGGTAAATGCGGTTTGGGGGGTCGCCCCCATATTGGTTAAGGCCAAGTCGATCATTTGGAAAGCATCCGCACAGATTGTCGTGTCTGCAAGCAATATATCTGTAAGTTCGATATCTGTTGCGGATGGTTCCAAGACACTGAAGTCATCAATTGCGATATCATGAGAATAGTCATCATTGTCTGTTCGGCTACGGAAGCGTACTTGGATTGTTTGGCCTATATATGCGTTGAGGTTCATGCTCCAATAGTTCCAATTGTTATTGACATGCCCAATTGTATCCACAGATACCCAACCAGAGCCATCCGATATTTGCACCCATAGTTCGTTAGGGAAGCTACCGCCACTTATTTCATTGCTATGATACCAAAATGCCATCATAGGAGAAGTCATCGCGCTTAAATCCAAGCAGGGAGAATACAAGTCTACGGGAAAATGCTCCTCGCCTGAGTCTTCTGTATAGACATAATAGCCTGATGTTGTGCCTGTGGTATGATCCGTGGCGGGTCCAGTGCCAATGCTGGGTGTTGCTCCAGATAAGACCGTCCAATCTTGGTCTTCATCTGTTCCTTGTCGCCATAAAGCATCGAGTATACCTCCATCCTCAAAGTCCTCCACATAAGGGAAGCTTGTCACAATAGGGTTTGACGCAATGAGCGTAGCAAGCGAATCATTGAGGGTATTGGTATCAGCAACCGCCGAAGCATATATCTCTAGCATTGCCCCAGCAATGAGGGAGGAAGTGGCTGTAAAGGTAAGCGTATCTGTAGCACCAGGAGTGAGCGATACGGCAAAGCTTTCTACGGTATAGCTCCCTCCGTTCACAGAAAATCCTGCATTGATATGGGATATAGGAAGAGTTCCGACATTTTGTACGGCAATGGATACAGTGGAGGAAGGGCTACCGCATCCAATATTGGAGGGAGATACAAAGTGCGTGGTAGCTAGATCGAGAACATCTTGTGGGTCTCCAATCACAATATCATCGAATGCAAAGCCAGCCGTTGTTATGATATTATCAGAGGCAAAGGCAATGCGTAACCATACAGAAGATTGGCCTGCCAAACCCGATAAAGCATTCGAAGCCGTCACCCAACCTCCTGAAGCAAACGAGCCTTCACCACTCCAGCCAGTAGCTTGTCCGCCTGGACTTGCCGCAATCCCCGTTCGGTTAAACCAATTATTGGGATCGTTTAGGGAACCCACATTTTGCCAAGTTGTTCCATTGTCAATGGAGCTTTGTAGTACAGCCCCATCCCATCCAGTTTCTATCTCCCACCAAATATTCATACGAATCTGGGGATCGGTCAAAGAAGAGAAGTCGAAGCAAGGCCCTAATACCCAAGAATCTTCACTCAAGTTATAGTTTCCATTCAGATTGGTTGCCCACGAATTTGGAACAGACGAAGCCGAATTAATAATACTACCGATAGGAGTGCCTAACTCCCAACTGGCATTTACCCCTCCGATTGTCCAACCGTTTGCTCCTGTAGAGAAATCCTCTGTATAGGGATAGGTGTCAATAAGCGGCCGAATAAGCAAACTTCTGCTTGCAGAGTCATTGGAACTAAAGGCATCTCCATTCAAGGAAGTCCATGAAATGAGTTCGAATTCGCCTGAGCCTACAACTGATAGAGGCGTAGAGAATGTGAAAGTTGCGGTTCCTCCATTGCCAGGGATTGTACCTGTGAACATTTCCGTAACCACATTCCCTCCTGATAATTGATAGGAGACAGGGATATTACTTAAGGGAACAGCAGCAAGGTTTGCAAGGGTTACCTCTACGGATGGAGACGCTGATCCCAGACATAAGTTTCCAAAAGGGGAATTGACTGTATATACTTGGACATCATTAGGGGTATTACAATTTCGTAGTCCACTGGTATCGGAGATTGCCAACGCCCTGCGGCTCCGTAGTCCATTTGCCCCAACGGCTCTTACAGAAACCCAATGATGGTCATCAGCGTGGGCAATAGGCACCGAGAAGCTTGTAGCGGTAGTGGTAGCGATGCTATCCATATAATGGTTTCCTAAGTAGAATACATCATAGGCTGTAGCACCAGGAACAGCATCCCACGTAAAACTTAAGGAGGTTGGGCAAATCGCTATAATAGCGAGGTTGGTAGGGGGGGCCGTGATGGAGAAGGTGGAGGTACTTTGGTCGCTTAGGCCGTTACGACTCACACGGATGAGGGCTTGCCCTGTTTGTACATTCGGTACCGTCCAATCATACAAACGTTCTGTACCCGCTACAGTGGTTAGGGTATTCCATGTATTTCCTCCGTTGAGGGAGTATTCTAGGGTAAAGCTAGCTGTATTGCCGTAGGCATCCCAATGAATAACCTCCTGTTCGCCAGGAACGAGGCCTTCCCCTCCTAGTGGGTACATAAGGGCAATCTCATCATATATGAATTCGTAGATGATGAAATATTCCTGAGGGCCCTGTGGAACGACCGACCCATTCACGACAATGTCATACGTGCCAGAGGTGGGATTTGTCAGAGATACCTGTTCCATATTGTTTAGGTTATCAACCCCATTAGTGGCAGGAGTAGATAGGTTAATGGGATTCGGAGTGTGGTCCAGTATCCACGGGTAGAAAAAGTTGCCTCCATTCGTTACAGTCAAGTCCAGATCATTTACCAATGCGGATGATGCCATCGCAGCTCCTTGAGGATCCATCCAGTAAAGCATAATGCGAGCCTCCTTCACCCCTGCAGGAATAGTAAGTGTTTGGGAAATTTGCCCACCTTGACTCACTGTGCCATTCCAATATGTCTGATCCTCTAGCGTTTTCAATGCACGATAGGCGTTTACAATCCCCCAACCATATTCAAAATCAGGGCCTACATTTCCTCTATCCTGAGCAGTATTCAGGAGAGAGGCTTTTATGAGTCCAGAGTTAGGATTCGCCCCTCCATTGAGTTCCCTATATGCGTGGTAGAGTTGTGCCAATACCCCTGCGATGCTAGGAGCAGCAGCCGATGTACCACTACCCGTGAGGTAGCCATTATCCTCGTCTGTAGACAATTGGTAGTTGCCATGAGCAGCGATATCGGGCTTTATTCGGCCATCATTAGCAGGCCCCCTGCTACTTGAACCCGCCCGATCTCCATCTCGTAGGACATTCGCAGCAGCAATCACATTTTTGCCCATATTGTATCCCCCTCTAAGATTTCCCCAACCTGCTCCTGCACCATACCCACAATCCATCGAACTGCTGTTTCCTCCTGAAAACACCTGTATGAGAGAAGGATTTTGATGTATCTCTTGGTCTACTTGTACGGTTAAGGGGGAATACTCATTACAACCGCTTGTGTAAGAAGTAGAGAAAATCATGACATCATCATTTTGATGACGTGGTACTGTATGAGCCAATATGCCTATGTATTGCTCAATGTATAGAAAAGCACCTGGTGCCATCCCCGTAATCGTAGGGTCGATATTCCCCGCACCTGCTACAATTCCTGCAACCATGTCTCCATGATTCCCTGAAATCATACTCCCAACAGCGGATTGGTCGAGTCGTCCTTGGAAGTCAATATGAGGGCCAATGTACCCATCATCATTCACCCCAACGTTCACTCCTGTTCCATCATATCGATAGCCTCCAGCCAGCTGGTTGTTAATGGCGTATGATCGATGCAACGTACGCCCTTCTCGACTGGTAGGTTCAGGGGGGGGAGGAGCAAGTTCAATTCGGTTTATATAGGGCAATGAGGCAAGTTCGTAAAGGGATGACTTGGCGACCTTCCCCCGAATATACACATGGGTCTTCTCTCTATGAGAGGGAACAAAGCCTGCTTCTATCAACAGGGGACGAACCACATCATCGGATAAATTCTTGTGGTATTGTACCAATACCTCCACTTGGTCTCCAAAGTCTGCCCAATCTTCATAATAAGGTCCTAGTACAGATGAAGCTAACTTATTATTGGCAGAGATTTTCATAACTGTACGTACCTCCCAATCATGCAATAATTGCCAATCGAACGCTTCAGGTATAGCAGCGATATAAACTTTATGTGGGATGTATTCTAGGAGTAAAATGCCTGTCGCGTCAATTCGGTCTCGCTCGGCTTGGGTGGGGATATGCTCGAACTGTAGGTACACATAGGTGTATCCTCGAACATAATCGCTTGCGGCCAGATTAGGCTCTGCAAGAAAATCGGCTAGGTTGGGTTCAAATGTGCGATTGCCAGATGCGAACAGCACCTCATAGTTTCCTTTGAATTTCTCCTGCGCATACACGAATGAGACGGAGAAGCCTAAAAGGAATAAGATTGTACGAATGTACGAATAGGTTAGTTGTGACATACAAATGTGATTTAGGAAATGTTCAAAAAAGGGCATGTAGGAGTGTCAGCGTAAACACCTCAAGGTATCTACACAGCAAAATGAAGCATATACACAATACGTGTGTTTATGCGGTACGATAATCCATGAAGGGATGCAGTTTACACAACAGAACAAGTGTATTGGCACAATGATGTGCGTATGCAATAACAATGGATATAGCTCGTAGTGCTAATCTAATGGGTTCAAAATCATGTGTGTATAAATTCAATATAAGGATTCTATCTAGCTTGCCCCTTAAAAGGAAGCAGAAAGATATCCATGACCAGAATGATAGAAAATATCATAATAAACAAGGAGCTATCCCCAATCTCTTATAAGGTGTTGGGTATGTATAGGACGCTAAAAATTACCTAGTATGATATTGGGTTGATGGCTGAAAGAAGTAGTTTGATTGTGTATAATTTAAGATTAAATGGGTGTGTTAATGGATAATGAAAACTATCAACGTACAAAGGTTATATTCACAGTATAACAATGATAGGGTGATAGTGTTTAGTAGTGCAACGCAGGTGTTATTGGGAATAGTATAATTGTTATTCGAAAATGTATAAAAAACAAAAATAGCCCATTCGGATATCCTGCTTTCCTTATGAGTAAAGTCGCTTGCCAAAGGGCTTTTTGCTCTAAAAATGCGGTAAAATGCCAGTTTCCAACTGCTAAATCCTATTGTTTCCCCAGAATCATTAGAGAGAGGTTATGTATAAGTTACTGACTATCAGTGCACCAATGCCTCATCCGACTGTACCCTATAGCCGTTGCACTGCGCCGATGGCTATAGGATACAGTCGAAGGGGGTATTTAGGGGATAGTGAATTTGGGGATAGTACATTGTATACCCCTATTTTCTCCTATGAATAGACGGCTTTTCTTCTTGTTTGCAAGATGCTTGTTCCCCCTAAAACTATCATAAAACAGCACTGCCTCCCTCCTACCCTATACACCAAATGCCATCCCCCATGAGGAGAATGGCATTCGAATGTATATAGAGGGACTGCCTAACGGCTTACTTGAATTCGCTTGGCAAACTTCTTCCCGTCTACTTGTAATTCGACAAAGTATAGACCTGATGCCACTTCGCCCAAGTTGAGGGAAAGACGATTCTCTCCTGCATGGGTTCGGTCATGCTCACGCAAAATTGCTTTGCCATAGATGTCTACTACCCTTATGTATGCCTCTACTGAGGCATTGGTCACAAACTCTAGATAGAAGGCACCTGTATTGGGATTGGGGTACAATACAAAGCTTTCCTCAAATACAGCCACATCTATATTTGTACGAATTGCAAAAGGTTCGTCGCTATGCTGCGCACGGAGGTTGTAGCCATCTGACCCCATATAGCCCGAACTCCCTTGTACTTCAATAATATACGCTCCAGCAGCCAACCCATTCGCAATCACAACGATATCGTCTATGCTATTCGAGGCATTAGCCAAGACATTCATACTTGCATCCATCAATCGAATCTCCATCATGTCGGTTTCTCCGCTCAACGATACCCGTAAGTTAGGCTCATCACTGGTCACCATTACCTCAAATAGGTCTACATCTGCGGCATCACAAATATATGCGTTTCGGTTTGTGCCAATACTTGGGAGTGGTACGGGGGTTACATCATTGGGTTCAAAGACATCTCTTGCCAAATAGACCTCTACCGGCAAGCGTTCGCTTGGGCATTCTTGGAGTGATACCTGCCAGTCATAAAAGAAATAATATGAAATAGGCAAGTTATTAATCGTCCGCGTTATAGAAATTCGCCCATTCGAATCCGTATAAGGATAAGTTGCCCCTGATGAATTTCGTGTCAAGGCTCCTACGTTTGTCCCGTTTGCATTCATCTGATAGTTAGTTCCTGAAGGCACTAGGATATTCACAGGAATTCTCACTTTGCCCCCATTCGACGCTGCGGTTGTGGCATCCACCATATATAGGGAAGAACCTAGGAGATTTCCACTATTGTCTGTAATATTCACAACGACATTGCCTGCACTAGCGACATAGCATGTAACAGAATCAATCATAATATCTGATGCACCTGTTACATTGAAGACTAGACCATCTGAATAATTGACATAGAAACTTGTATTTCCTATACTAGGATCAGCAGGCCCCACAAAATCTGCTCCTCCTCCTTGTTCGACATAAAAGGTCGTGGATTGTGTAATAGGAGGCGGGCTAAAGGTATTCCCAACCGCAATAGCTGTAGAGGCAGTCGGAGAATCGTACCAATACATGCTTCCATTGCCCATGGCATCTAAGGTGACAATCTCCCCTGTATCACATGCGATTGTATTAGAAACACTTGGAGAAGGCCAAACGGGAATCACTGTTATATTTGTAGTGAAACTATTATTGTTAGGGTTATTATCTCCTGCTAGGGAGAGGGTTCCTTGCACCGTATAAGACCCAGCAGCACTCATATCAATAGGCCCAATTGTAAGGGTTTGGGTCTCATTTGGCAGCAAGGTATCATTCAAAGAGAAGGCATAGAGAGTTGGCGTGAGGGAAGCGACCACCAAGGTGAGGTCAAAGAGGCCTTGTGTGGTACTCCCTACATTTTGAACAACAATATCAAGCATTTGAGCAGAATCCGAACAAATCGTTGTATTCGTGAAAAGGATATTCGTAAGTGCAAGGTCTGTACCTGTACCTCCTGATGTAGTGATGCTAAAATCATCTATAGCAATATCATGTACAAAGGAACCATTATCTGTTCGGCTACGAAATCGAACTTGGATAGGGCCATTGCCTTGGAAATTGTTGAGTGTACCTACCCATTCGTTCCAATTATTGCCCGCATGACCAATAGAATCGATTGTTGTCCAAATGCCTCCACTACTTATTTGAATCAACAATTCATTTGCGTCACTATTTGAACTTGCCACATTACTATGGTACCAAAAGCGCATAGTGGGGTTTATCGTTCCATCAATATCAAAACAAGGGGTATATAAATCAATAGGGAAATGTTCATTGGGATTAGAATCCTCTGTATATAGATAGTAGCCCGAGGTCGTACCTGTAGTATGGTCCACACTTGGTCCTGTACTAAAAGAGGGGGTAGCACCTGACCAAATAAGCCAATCTTGGTCTTCATCCGTACCTTGAGCCCAAAGGGTGTCTAGTATTCCTCCATCTTCAAAATCCTCGATATAAGGAAAATTGCTTATAGCAAGATTCACGACCATCGAAATAGAATCGTTGAGGGTATTGGTATCTGCTACAGCGGCGATGTATGCCTCAAGTAGCGCACCCGTACTCATATTGGCAGTAGTGGAGAAGGTAAGCGTTTGTGTTGAACCAGGCGGAATCGACACCGTAAAGTTCTCGACTGTATAGGCTCCTCCATTCACTGCGAATCCTGCACTGAGGGAAGATACAGTTACTGTTCCTACATTTTCCACGGCAATCTCTACAGGAGTATTCGCGGTTCCACAACCTAAGCTAGAAGGAGAAACAAAATAGGAAGCAGCCAAATCAAGATTGGGTTGTGTTTCATCAATCACAATATCATCAAATCCAAAACCATTTTCAACGAGAAGGTTACCCGATGCCATCGCAATACGGAGGCGTACCAATGGTTGTCCTCCCAAACCTGATAGCGAGTTTGTGACGGTCATCCATCCCCCTGAGCCATCTCCCCCTGCTCCGCTCCATCCTACAGGTTGGTTACCAGGGTTAGCCGAAATAGTCGCATTATTGTACCAACCTGGATCATTCAATGCCCCTACATTTTGCCAACTCCCCCCATTGTCAATTGAACTTTGTAAAACCACTCCATCCGAACCTGTCACCAGATCCCACCAAATATTCATACGAATACGCGGATTGACCAAAGAGGAGAAGTCAAAGCACGGGCCTATTACCCAGGAGTTTTCGTTGAGGTTATAATATCCAGACAGGTTAGTCACCCAAGAATTAGGAGGGGAAGCAGGCGAATTAATCACCGTACCAGAAGGAGAACCCAGCTCCCAACTTGCATTCGCCCCTTCGACTGACCATCCGTTTGTACCCGTCGTAAAGGTTTCAATATAAGGATAACTGTCAATAAGGGGAGTAATGATAAACTGCGTACTGGCCGAATCGTTTGTCATAAATACATCGCCGCTTAAAGAAGTCCAAGCCGTCAATTCGAATTCGCCCGTATTTCCTGATATAGGCGTGGCAAACGTAAAATTCGTAGCACCTCCATTTGGAGGAATGATACCATTAAATACCTCTGTAACAATGTTTCCCCCATCTATCTGGTAGGAAACAGGAAAGCCTCCTAAAGGAATTGAATCAGCATTTAGCAAAACTACTTCTACATCAAGGCTCATACTCCCTTCACAAGCAGCGCCAGTGGGACTTACAATCGAAAAGACCTGTACATCATTGAGTCCTGCACAATTTCGGAGCCCACCCGTATCGGATATCGCAATTGCTCTACGGCTTCTCAATCCATTTGGCCCAACTGCTCTCACTGATACCCAGTGTTCATCATTGGGATTAGAAATAGGCACAGAAAAGCTCGTTCCTGTCGTTGTACCCACACTATCCATATACGTATTGCCTAAATAAAAAACGTCATAAGCGGTAGCTCCCGCAACAGAATCCCAAATAAAGGTCAGGTATGTTGGACATACAGCAGAAATAGCGAGATTCGTCGGGATTCTTGAAATCGAGAAAGTTGTATCACTTTGGCCACTCACTCCTCCACGCTCTACCCGTATCAATGCTTTCCCTGTCTGCACATTTGGCACGGTCAAGGCAAAGTAACGCGCCGAACCTGGCAATGAAGCGAAGTGATTCCAAGAGAGCCCTCCATCAATTGAGCGAGATATGGAAAACGTTCCTCCATTTCCATAAGCATCCCAATGAATCAATTCTTGCTCAAACGGAACCCATCCTTCCCCCCCTAGAGGATACATCAGCGTAATTTCATCATAAATAAACTCATAAAGCACAAAATACTCCTGAGGGCCTTGCGGTATCACCGAACCATCAATCGTAACCGTATAAGTTCCTGCTACAGGATCGGTTAAAGCGACCTGTTCCATATTGTTTAAGTTATCCACTCCATGGGTAGCAGGGGCAGATAAGTTAGTAGCATTGGGGGTAGGATCTAATATCCACGGGTAGTATGTATTGCCTCCATTCGTTACTATCATATCCAAATCATTTACCAAGGATTGAGCGGCAAAAGTGGATCCTTCAGGATCAAGCCAATACAACATGATTCTGGCCTCCTTAACGCCTGTTGGAATTGTGACATTATGGGTATTCTGTCCATTTTGGGCAATTGTTCCACTTAGATAGGTTTGATTCTCCAATGTTTTGAAGGCACGATAGGCATTGACAATCCCCCATCCGTATACATAATCGGGCCCTACATTCCCCTTGTCTTGTGCGGTATTCAGCATAGCCGCTTTCATAAGTCCCGAATTGGGGTTTGAGCCGCCATTAAACTCCCTATACGCTTGATATAATTGGGCCAATACTCCTGTG
>Ga0163110_10000315_pt1 | contig 22235 bp, 34 predicted proteins | sample CRUFie1St17metaG_FD_108703 | JGI IMG/M metagenome (GOLD analysis project Ga0163110, IMG submission 108703) | Marine microbial communities from the Costa Rica Dome - CRUD Field 142mm St17 metaG | ecosystem: Environmental > Aquatic > Marine > Oceanic > Photic zone | place: Costa Rica: the Eastern...
AAATATGCAAGCATTTGTAATTTACATACAAGGACATGAAGAAAGTGAAAAATATTCTGACCGTTGTGTGCGTAGTATTATTGAAACTGAATCACATTTAGATATAGAAAAATTTCCTGCTATAACTCCTGAAAATATGTGGCAAGTAAATTACACTTGGCCTTTAAGAAAAAAGATTACATGTCCAAAAACAGGATTATTGCTTTCTGCTTATAAGACATACGATAATAACAAACGCATTGCGGCGGCACAAAGTCATTACATGTTATGGCGCAAGTGCGTAACACTGAATCAACCCATAATGATTCTAGAACACGACGCTATCTTTACAAGGAAATTTGATCTTAGTATTTTAGAATGGTTTCCAGATGAAGGTGCTGTAAGCATTAACGATCCTATAGGTGCAACCTTTTCAGCAAAAGAATACGATAGAAAGTTGCATAATGGTATAAACGAAGTGCCTTGGCTAACAGGCAACGATGTACCTCAAGGTCTGCCAGGTCATAGTGCTTACATAATCTATCCAGATGCGGCAAGAAAAGTAATGGAACTACAAGATGAAATAGGCTGGTGGCCTAATGATGCAATAATGTGTAGGCAACTATGTCCTTGGATAAGATGTTACAAACCTTACTATACTAAATGTCAAGGCATCAAATCAACAACTAGTAAATAACTGCGTACATAAATATCTACATGGAACGCATTGTTTTAGTTACTGGAGGGTTTGATCCCCTTCATTCAGGTCACATTGAACTGTTTAAAGAAGCTAAACAACTTGGCGATAAACTTATTGTCGGTATTAATTCTGATGATTGGTTAGTTGAGAAAAAAGGTCAAGCATTTATGCCTTTTGAAGAACGCAATACTATTGTTAGCAACTTGTCTATGGTAGACGATACATTGTCTTGGGATGATTCAGACGGAAGTGCTTGTGGTGCAATATTTAAATTGAAATCCACTAGTGGTTATGGTAAGACAATAATTTTTGCAAACGGTGGAGATAGAGGAAAAGATAACACGCCAGAAGTAAACATTTATGGCGAAGATCCTACTGTAATATTTGAATATGGTATAGGAGGTGATTTTAAGAAAAATTCTTCTAGCTGGATACTTCAAGAATGGAAAGAACCAAAGACTAAAAGACAATGGGGTTACTATAGAGTGTTGCACGAAAACGGACCTGAGGTAAAAGTAAAAGAGCTAACAGTAGATCCAGGACAAAAATTAAGTATGCAACGACATGAACAACGAGCAGAACATTGGTTTATATCTGAAGGAGAAGCATCTGTGTACGGATTAGATGTAGCAACTGATATAACCTTAGACAAGTATAAAGCACATCAATCACTGCATATACGTAGAGGACAATGGCACATGCTCGCAAATGAAACAGACAAACCATTGAAGGTTGTAGAAATACAATATGGTGAGAACTGTGTGGAGGAAGACATTGAACGAAGATAGATTAAAAGTATTTGTAGGATATGACACAAGAGAAGACGTAGCATGGCAAGTTTGTAAACACAGCCTAGAATCAAGAAATAAAAATGTAGAAGTTATTCCTTTGAAACTTACAGAATTAAGAGAACAAGGTTGGTACAAAAGAGATACTGACAAACTTGGATCAACAGAATTTACCTTTAGTAGATTTTTAATACCCGAACTTACAAATTTTAGTGGCTGGGCTTTATTTTGTGACTGCGATTTTATATTCTTAGAAGATGTGCAAAATTTATTTAATTTAGCTGACGACAAGTATGCTGTTATGTGTGCTCATCATGATCATACACCTAAGCCAGGAACAAAGATGGATGGACAGCAACAAACTTTATATCCAAGAAAGAACTGGAGTTCTATGGTATTATGGAATTGCGGTCATGAAAAAAACAAAGCAGTAACAACTGAATTAGTAAACGATCCTAACACAACAGGAAAATATTTGCACAGATTTGCATGGCTTGACGATTCCGAAGTAGGACAAATTAGTCACGAATGGAACTGGTTAGTTGACTGGTACAATGAGCCTGAAGATGGACAACCAAGAGCAATACATTACACAGAAGGTGGACCTTGGTTTGAAAATTATAGATATTGCACATATCATCAATTATGGAAGAATGAATTACATAATATGATGCACGGGGACAATAATGGAAAATAAGCCACAAATGCTTATGCTAGACGGAACAGATGAAATCTTGAAGCATTGGCAACATGGTACAAACGCTTTAGTAATAGATAGAAAAGAAATATCTAGTAAAGTAATGAAAAGTCCTTGGCCTATACATATACCTGTGTCTTTTAGAAGCATGACCAAACGTAAAGAGATTTATAAATGTTGGGAGACAGGGCGTCCATTTTATTACGTAGATAATGGATACATGGGCAACTTAATGAAAAAGAAGATATGGTATAGAATAGTAAAAAATAATGTTCAGCATACTCAAATAAGAGAAGCAATGCCAGCAGATAGATACCACGATATGTGTAGACATGCACCATACTTAACTTATTCAGGATTCAAAGAACCTCGTGGAGATAGACTTAAAAATGGACCAATTCTTCTTGTAACTCCTTCAGAAAAACCTTGCAATTTTTACAATATTAAAAGAGATGAATGGGTAGCCAACACTATAAAAGAATTAAAGAAACATACACATAGAGAAATTATTATTAGGCACAAGGACGGTGTAAAAAGATCGGAAAGAATTAAAGACAATTCAGTAGCGGCACAATGTTTTAGAGATGACATTTGGGCACTGGTTACATATCAAAGTATGGCCGCTTTAGAAGCAATGCATTATGGAATACCTGCCTTTACTATGGCTCCTAATTGTGTGCAGTCAGTAGCAAACACAGACTTATCTAGAATCGAAGACCCAGTGTATCCTACACGTGAAAAATTTTTAAATGTGCTTTACTATATTGCATACTGCCAATATAACTTGGAAGAAATGAGAACAGGTTTAGCATACAGAATGATAGAGGAGCATAAGTTATATGACACAGTTAAAAGTTAACGCTTACCTCGCCGCGATTCCTCCAGGAAACAAAAATCCTGAAAAACCAAAACTATTACAAAATTTTGTCCAAGGAGTGCAGGCAGTGGGAGACATAGGACAGATTATAACTAGTTTTGCATATGAACCAGCTGATGTTGGAGTGCTACAAGGTTACGTTCATCCTGGTAGTAAAACTGTGCCTCATTTAAATCTTAGAAGAGCTGTACTCGAAGGACAAAAAGCATTGAACCGAAGAACAATAATAGCTGATGCAAATTTATTTTTAGCATATGATCCTAAGAATACTAATACATATCTAAGATATAGTTACGATGGCATATTTCCTAATTCGGGTGAATATTGTGATGATAGAATTGATCCTGCAAGATGGGAAGAGTTACAAAGAAAATTAGATATAAAAATTAAACCTTGGAAAAAGTATGGTGATTATATTTTAATCACATGCCAAAGGCATGGTGGTTGGAGTATGGATCAACTAGATTTAATACAATGGTTACATCCGTTGATACAAAATATACGCAGGCATTCGGAGAGACCGATACAGATTAGATTCCATCCAGGCGATAAGCACAACCATAAACATATGATGCAGTTACGAGCAATAGGACACAAAGTTAGATATAGCTCACCAAGTGTAAGTTTATTAAAAGATTTACATGATGCTTATTGTGTAATAAGTTATAACAGTAGTCCTGGTGTAGTAAGTGCTATTGAGGGTGTACCTGTTTTTGTGTTAGATCCTGAACGTAGTCAAGCGGCAGACGTTGCAAATACAAACCTAGCAAATTTAGAAAGACCACAATACGAATTTGATAGAGAGTCGTGGTTGAAAAGATTAGCAATGAGTCATTGGAGACTTGATGAACTAGCAAGTGGCGAGTGCTGGAAACACATGAGGAAATGGGCATGGACTCAATAACTGTTTGTACAACATTCCATAAAGAAGGTTTAGATTTATATGGACAACGATTTATAGATAGCTTTGCAAAAAGAGTAGATAAGCAAATAAAATTACTTGTATATGCAGAAGATTGTGTTGTAGTAAATCCTGATCCTACACAAATCACTGTGTTTGATGCAAAATTAGAATTGAAAAAACTAAATGCATTTAAACAAAGATGGAAAGATGATCCAAGGGCAAATGGTATTCCACCAGATGAAATAAAAGCAAGACGTCCAAGAGATTGGCATAAAAAATTTAAATGGGACGCAATTCGTTTCGCTAATAAAGTCTATGCAGTATTTGATGCATGTGAACGCAGTAAAGATTGGTGTGTATGGATGGACGCAGATACATTTGTTCATAGTGACTGGACTTATGATCAATTTAAAAATTTACTTCCAAACAACAAATGGATGACTTATGTAGGCAGAGGTAAAGGTTCACAAACTTGGCCAGAGTGTGGGTTTTACGGACTTAATCTTAATGACACAATATGCCAAGACTTTTTAAAAGAATTTGAACGTGTGTATGAAGATGCTGAGAATGGAATTTTCAAGCTAGAGGAATGGCACGATTCTTTTGTGTTTGGTAATATTTTAAATGCTATGAAAGATTACTATCCAGAAGTTTTAGACTATAGTGCAGAAATGTATATACGCACAGCTAAGACTGGAGGAGGTGGACATCCTCTTATCAATTCTGTTTTAGGCACATGGATAGATCATATGAAGGGTAACAGAAAGAACACAAAGAAAAGTTTACCTAAAGATCTAATGGTAAATAGGACTGAAGCATATTGGAATGAAATTTAATCTTTGGACTAAAAACGGTGCCCTTAATTCGAAACCTGTGTTTGATGCCTTTGCTACTGGTGCTCATAATCTTGGGCACACCTGTGTATATAATGATACACATGGTGATGTTGATGTTATTTGGAGTGTATTGTGGCATGGAAGAATGGCTCCAAACAAGGAAGTTTTTGAAAGAGCCCAAAAAGAAAATAGAGCCTGTATTGTTCTCGAAGTCGGAGGTCTTAAACGTGGATCCACTTGGAAGGTAGGAATAAATGGCATCAATCGCGACGCTGATTTTGGTGGACTTCATAATAATAGTTCTCGTGCTGATGCTCTTGGATTACTTTTAAAACCTTGGAAATTTAATAACGAACAAGGTGATATTATAATTGCCTGTCAACATAATAAATCTCATCAATGGAGGAATCAAAAGTCTGTACAAACCTGGTTGTTTGATTCTATAGATTTAATTAGACAATATACAAATAGACAGATTGTTGTTCGTCCACACCCTAGATGTCCTATTCCAGCAATACAACATGAATTTAAAAATGTTAAAGTTCAGCAACCAAAACAGATACAAGGAACTTATGACGACTTTGACTTTGATCCTACAGATGCTTATGCTGTAGTCAACTGGTCGAGTAATCCAGCAACACAAGCAGTGATGGCAGGTGTGCCAGTTTTTGTTGGTCCAGACAGTTTAGCATATGATGTAGGCAACAGTAATCTTGCAAAGATCAACAATCCTAGTATGCCAGATAGAACACAATGGCTAAACGATATCGCATATACTGAGTGGACAATTGAAGAAATATCTACAGGTTTTCCTATAAAACGCTTGACATCTAAGCTATAATCTAGTATAATATAAACATGGACAAAAGCATTTACAAATCGTGTGAGCAGTGTCTTTCCTTATTAACCGGAATAGAAATACCAAGGCCACAGTTTCCTAAAGAAAAGGATTATGGCTATACGTTGAAGAAGGAAGATGCTGGCATTTTAAAAAGTATTGCAAAGCAATTAAGTAAAGGCATATCTATGACAGATAGGCAACATGCTCTTGTAAAAAGAAAATTATTGTCTTACGAAAATCAATTTAAAAAACACAACATAGATATAATAAAAAGTGTCGAAGTTCTTGATTCTCCTCTTAGAAAAATAGATAGATCACATTGGATCAAGATTTTGCATTATAACGATCAACCTTTGTTAGGTATACGTTTTCCTTTTAGTAAAAAAATAATTAGCAGAATAGATGAACTAAGACAGCTTGCTCCATTTCAATCCAGACAATCTTTTCCACATTATGAAAAGAACACACATTACTTTCCGATCAATGCACAAAATATTTTTGGCTTAATGCAAATTGCAGACAGGTTTGAATCTAAGTTTTCGGTCCATCCAGAGATACAAGAAATTTACGAACAACTTAAAATTTATGATGCTAACAAACAAGACTATGTACCAGGCTTGTATAATTATGAACTTAAAAATGTTCCTGCACAAGCACAAACTGATTTAGAAGATTTACTAGGCAAATGCGATGATAGTAATCTTGCATTGTATTATGATAGGCGGCATCTTTATGGTTTGAAATATTTTGATTCACATGCTGTACAATTATCAATGGCTAATTATGGAGAGCTTGCACAAAAGATAATGTGTAGAAAAGAAGCGACTGTACTTGTACCATCTAAAGTTTTTCCTTTTGAAATGCTTGTAGAAGCTATTGTACGGTTACAAAGATTTCCCATTTTAATTGTTTTGGACGAAAAAGATAATAAAGAAGTTGACGGATTGTATCGCACTCATCGTGCATTTAAGGGCTTTGTCGCCAATGAAGATATAAGTGTGCTGTTTAGAATGGACGGAAAAAGTGAATTTAATCAATATGTTGCAGACAATAAACTCAATAATTCGGTTGCAAAAAATACAAAAATAGTGTATATTAGTAACAGTAAATTACCTAAGACACTGTTCAAAACCGATTGGATTGCGAGCTGTGTCATTAGTATTGGAGGAAAAGGATTACGATTCAATAATGTAACTTCCTTTGTGCAACAATTTGATTTGCAAGTTGTGTACGAAGATGAAAGTTCATCTGTTTATTGGAATCGTAGTGAGAGGAAAATGATTAATGCCATCGTGTAAATTAATTATTGAAGATGAAGTAAACATCAAGCTAGAAGGACTTGCTGTTGATATAAGAAGAAAAGTAGCAAATGCACTAAAATTTGAAGTGCCGTATGCTCGTTATATGCCTCAATATAAACTAGGTCGATGGGACGGTAAAGTTGGATTCTTCGGACTTGGTGGTTCAGGATATGTAAATCATCTTAATACAATAAATGATGTACTATCAAAATACAATGTTGAAATAGTTGATATTGAAGATAGAAGACACCCAGTAGATTTAAATTTTACAACAATTAAAGAAGACTTTTGGGGAGATAAAACTTGGCCAAAAGGACATCCTGCTGAAGGTGAAACAATTCGGTTGCGGGATTATCAAGTTGAGGTAATCAATAATTTCTTAACTAACCCCCAAGCACTTCAAGAAGTTGCAACCGGAGCAGGTAAAACTATCATCACTGCGACACTGAGCAAGTTGACAGAAACTTACGGGCGTAGCCTGGTAATTGTCCCTAATAAGAGTCTAGTCACGCAGACAGAGGACGATTATATTAACTGTGGCTTAGATGTAGGTGTGTATTTCGGTGATAGAAAAGAACTTGGTAAGACTCATACAATTTGTACTTGGCAATCGCTAAATATTTTAGACAAGAGAAGCAAGTATGGTGATGATGTATTAAGTCTTGCTGAATTCTTAGAAGGTGTATCTACAGTTATTGTTGACGAAGTACACCAAGCAAAAGCAGAAGTTCTTAAAAATTTACTTACACGTAATCTAAAAAATGCTCCGATACGTTGGGGACTAACTGGAACTATACCAAAAGAAAAGTTTGAGTTTGAAGCCATACATGCAAGCATAGGTCCTGTCATAGGACAGATTAGTGCAAAAGAACTACAAGATAAAGGTGTGTTAAGTGAATGTCATGTAAACATTTGTCAGTTAATTGATACACCTGTGCATTCTAACTATCAGGAAGAATTAAAATATCTTGTTACAAATGAACAAAGAGTAGAATACTTAGGCAAACTAGCAAATAAAATAAAACAATCAGGCAATACACTTATACTTGTTGATCGCATAAGTGCAGGAGAAAAACTTACAGCACTTATTCCTAACAGCGTTTTTGTAAAAGGCGATGTTAAATTGAAAGACAGAAAGGAAGCCTATGACGAAATTAACGAAGGCACTAATCACGTGGTTATCGCAACCTATGGAGTTGCGGCTGTGGGAATTAATATTCCACGTATTTTTAATCTCGTGCTTATTGAGCCTGGCAAGTCATTCGTTCGTGTGATTCAAAGTATAGGTAGAGGCGTAAGGAAGGCAAAAGATAAAGACTTCGTACAAATATGGGACTTGACATCAACATGCAAGTTTGCGAAGCGGCACCTTACACAACGTAAGAAGTTTTACAAGGAGGCGCAATACCCGTTTACGATTGAAAAAATAGAATGGAACTAATATGAAAATATTAACTTTGGAAAACAAAGGATTAGATCTAAACACTTTGCCTGATCAAATTGAAGAAGACATAAGATTTAGTGTGCTTGATAATTCTGATCCAAACAATCCAGACTTCTTTTTTATTCCTTTGATATTTCTAGAATCTTTTAGCTCGCCTAGTGTAGTTTTAGATATAGGAGGAACTGAAGTCCAAATGCCAATAGATTGGCACATCGCTGTGGGTTGTAGCGATAGCGGTAATGACTTAGAAATTTTACCATTAACAAGTATAGGCGATAGAGGATTTGAAGCGTTCTTGTTTAATCCACTGGCCAGCTTCAAGCCTGACTTCACTCCTGTAAAGGTAATTAATTATTATAACGATGTGAAATGGTACTTTCCAAAAGTAAGGAATGGACAACTTTTAAGTGTACCAGTTCAAGATCAAGATACTCCGCTTTGTGCATACTTTATCAAAGATGTAACAAGGCAAACAGAAGTCGTAAAGTATGGAGAATTATTTTAATGAAAGCAGGTAAAATTTGGGGTCAAACGGAATTGATTCATGCAAACGGTGTTTTAGAGTTTCATCGTATAGAATTTAAAAAAGGTTACAAGTGTTCAGAACATGAACACAAATTTAAATGGAACGGATTCTTTGTCGAATCTGGCAAGATGATTGTTAGGGTTTGGCAGGAAGACCAAGAAGGATTAGTTGATGAAACTATTCTTGGTCCAGGCGACTTCACGCAAGTGAAGCCAGGTAAGGTCCACCAATTTGAAGGTTTGGAAGACGGTGTCGCTTTTGAACTTTACTGGGCCGAGTTTAATCATGACGACATTGTTCGTCGAACAGTTGGCACCAAGATATAACGGAGAGAAATATGTTAGAAAAACTATTTGGTCTTGAAAAAGCCAAAACTACCGTTAGGACAGAAGTAATGGCAGGTATTGCTACATTTCTTACAATGGCTTACATTACTGTCGTTAACCCAGCAATTCTTTCAACAGAAGGAACTGGCATGGGATTCGGCGCTGTCTTTACGGCAACAATCATCGCCGCAGTTATCGGCACACTTATAATGGGACTATGGGCTAATTGGCCTGTGGCTCTAGCACCAGGTATGGGACTTAATGCGTTCTTTACTTTCGGTGTTATCTTTGGTATGGGATATACGTTCCAACAGGCATTAGCGGCTGTGTTTGTAGCAGGTATTGTGTTTATCGGTCTGAGCGTTACGCCAGCTCGTAAGTACATTATTAACAGCATTCCTAAATCAATGAAACTTGGTGTTGGAGCAGGTATCGGTTTGTTCCTTGCTATCATTGGTTTGAAGAACGCAGGTGTGGTTGTTGACAATCCAGCAACACTTGTAGGTTTAGGTGACGTGGCAAGTTGGCCAGTGTTATTAACAGGACTTGGTTTTGTTATCATGGCTATGCTTGACAAACGTAAGGTACCAGGTGCAATTATCATTGGTATTTTAGCAGTATCAATTATTGCTTGGATCTTTGGCATTGCTGATCTAAACGGATTTGCAGGTGCTATCCCTAGTCCCGAACATGCGTTCAGCTTGGACTTTAGCATGATTGCTACCGCAGGATTTATAGGTACTGCTTTTGCATTTCTATTTGTTGACTTTTTTGATACAGCAGGTACACTAACAAGTGTTGCCAATCTTACTGATAAGGTAAACAAAGATGGGGAAGTAGAAGGTATCGATAGAGCCTTACTAGCAGACTCCGTAGCAACTTCGGCAGGAGCCTTAGTTGGTACATCAAATACAACATCGTATATTGAAAGCGGTGCAGGAATCAAAGAAGGTGGTAAAACAGGACTTACCGCAGTAACAGTAGCAGTATTGTTTGCGGCATGTTTATTTTTTGCGCCACTAGCACAAAGCATTCCAGCTTTTGCAACGGCACCAGCATTGATTTTTATTGCCACATATTTTTTACGTAACATTGCTGATATCGATTGGGAAGACGTAACTGAATATGCTCCGGCAGTATTAGCGGCAGTGCTTATGCCATTGACTTTCAGTATTGCACACGGTATTGCTTTAGGCTTTATTGCTTATGCAGTAATCAAAGCTCTAAGTGGTAAGTTTGACGAACTTAACGCAGGTAGTATTGCTATCGCGGCAGTAAGTGTGGTATACTTTGTAGCGGTGTAATGGGAACATTGATTCCAAATCAACCTTTGATATACGAGCGAGCCAACGGTGTTGTGTTCGCTCGTTATCGTGACCCGCCCTATAACATGATAGAAAGATGGGTTGTAGGCGGAGAACCAAAAGCAGTAGCAGAAGCGATGGGCATAATTGATTATGATGAATGGAAAGATATAATGATGATGGCTGAAAAGAATATTACATTATCAAAATTAATAGAAAAATTAAGACAAACATATTACTTAATCAAGGAATCAAATGAGTGATTATCCAGAAACAATAATTTATGTAGATGGTCCTGGAGTATCATGTATGGGCGAAGCAATGGATCATCCTAAGGTATATTATAGCGTTCCTGAAGAAGGTTATGTAAAGTGTAATTACTGTGATATAAAATTTATGCGGAAGAAAAAGGAAGATGATGAGAATAATAGCAGGACCATGTCAACATGAAACTTTAGCTCAAAGCCACGAAATAGCAAAAGAATGTAAAAGAGTATGTGACAAGTATGGCTTTGAATATTTCTTTAAGGCTAGTTTCGATAAGGCAAATAGAACTAACATAGAAGGCAAGCGTGGAGTAGGACTTGCCGCAACGATGGAAGATTTTATTATAATAAAAGATGAATTAGAAATACAAACTCTAACTGATGTACATACTCAGAATGAGATATTGAAAATTGCCGCATATTATGAAGGAGCAGTGGATGTATTACAAATACCTGCATTCCTTTGTAGACAAACAGACTTAATACAAGCGGCATGCAAAACAGGTAAGACAGTTAATATTAAGAAAGGTCAATTTCTTGCACCTTGGGACGTAAAAGGAATCTTGTCAAAAACAGACGGAGCCACAGAAGTTTGGATAACAGAAAGAGGAACCAGTTTTGGATACAATACTCTTGTTGTAGATTTTACTGGCTTAGATTATATGTTAAACAACTACGATACTCCTATAGTGTTAGATGCAACACATGGTGTACAAAAACCAGGCGGGCTTGGCGGCAGTAGTGGTGGCAATCGAGATTATGTGCCTGGCTTATGTCGTGCAGGTAGTGCTTTAGGTATTAAAAACTTTTTCTTAGAAGTACATGAGAATCCTGCAAAAGCACCTAGTGATGGACCCAACATGCTACACTTAAAAGATTTTGAAAGGGTAATAGGTGATATAGATGCGTACAGCTATTCTGATTCCAGCAAGATTAAAAAGCAGTAGACTTGCAGACAAGATGCTCATTGAGCTAGACGGAAAACCTCTTATCAAAAGAGTGTTTGATATCTGTAACGAAACTGATTTTGACACATACATTGTTACTGATAGTTTAGAAATTGCAGAACTCGCACCAAATTTTATTTTGACAGGAGAAGCAAATAATGGCACAGAACGTTGTGCCTTAGCATCCAGAGAATTAAATTATGACAACTACATAAATGTACAAGGCGATATGCCTGATGTCACTCATGACATGATAAATGCAGTAGCGGATTATCTTAGATACTATCCCATAACGACTTTGTTTACTGATATGAGAGAAGAAGAACAACAAAAACCTAGCACAGTTAAAATGATACGTGCAGGCGATAAAGCATTATGGTTCGGAAGAGGCATGACAGGATATGGTGAATGGCATTTAGGCATATATGGATACAGACAAGATGCACTTGCACTATATCCAGATCTAGAAGTAACCAAAGAAGAAGAAACAGAAAAATTAGAACAACTGCGTTGGCTGAAGGCTGGATGGGATATAGGTTGTACACGAGTAGACTTTAATGGAGTCGAAATTAACACACAAGAAGATGTGTATCTATGGAACCATAAAAATGAGCGAAGCAAATAAAATTATCAACTGGGCAATTCCATACTGCAAAAAATTTAATACCTACATAGACGTAGGTGCTCATAATGGAGATACATCAACACCTTTTATTTCAAAATTTGCAAGAGTATATGCATTTGAACCTAATCCTACTACGAACACTTTGATACCTGCTACGGTAAGAATGTTTCCGTATGCATTAGGCGATAAGAACATGGAAGTTGTTCTTACTATTCCAAATAATGGTTTAAATGATCCAAGGCTTGGCAGTACTACAAGATATGAATTGGGTGCAAAGCATTTTAGTGTAACTCAAAAAACACTTGATAGTTTTGAATTTAAACATGTGGATCTAATAAAAATAAATGTAGAGGGAGGCGAACTCGGAGTAGTAAACGGAGCAATCAATACAATCCATAAATGGAAACCTGTTGTTTTATTTGAACAAAATGAAAAAGTGGTTGACTTTTTTGCAAAATTAGGTTATAATATAAAAGAACATAAGAGTGATACAATAGCATACTATGAGTAAATTACCATTAAAAGATATACTTGCGGCCGTTGATATGGGTGCAAAAGAAATTTGGGATCAACTATCTGATGATGAAAAGAAACAGGTAAGTTTTTATCTTTTGAACAGATATGTTTCAAGTGTAAAAGGAAGTAGAGACAAGCAAGAACTTGCAGTATTCAAAACCAATGAATACTATAACAAACAGTTTTTTGTTTTGCAGAAACATAAAAAGCTACTTTGGCAACTATTATGTTTGGCCGGAAACACAAAGAATATTCAGTATCATGAATGGATAGGACATAAAAGAAAGTCTGGAGACAACACAAAGATTGCAAAATTATTAAGAACATTGTATCCTAACAAGAAGGAAGATGAAATAGAGTTGCTAACAAAGATTAGTAACAAGAAAGAAATTATTCAACTTGCAAAAGACAACGGCATAGACGAGGTAAAACTGTGAGTAGAATTTTTACTTATGGCTGTAGCTTCACAAAATATTACTATCCAACTTGGGCAGATATACTAATTAAGGATTCACATCTAGGATATAACTGTGGACATATTGGAAGTGGCAATCAATTGATTGCAAATCGTATATGGGAAACTAATACTAGGACAAAATTTAATAGTAATGATATTGTAATAATTATGTGGACAAATTTTTTTAGAGATGATAGATATCATCAAAAGGATGGATGGCATACTCCTGGTAATATTTTTAACAATCTAAACGGCAAAAGACTTACACTTAACAAATACACATACGAATCAGATGTTGAATGGGCTAATAATTTATCTCATTATGTGTATAGAGATTGTAACTTGATTGCAAGCACACTTACAGGATTGCAAAGCACAGGTGCAACTGTTCTAAGCACATGTATAAATGATCCATACAAAGATGAAGAACTACTTAAACAAGATAAGGTAAAAGAAATATTAGATCAATATTCACAATGGGTAAAGCCGCAATGCAAAACAATCAGCGAACACAGTTATTATCCTAACATAGAAAAAGACAAAACAAGAATACAATATAAAAATGGCGACACTTGGATGATAGAAGATCACCCAATGCCAAGAGAACATTTAGCATACGTAGACGAAGTACTGACCGAATATGTCGATGTGAAACTTACTAAAGATACAATCGCATGGATTGAGGACATACAGAGTCAATATCAGAGCCTGGAGTTAGTACAGTATGATACAATATTTGAACAAGCAACAAACAAGATTGGATGGGTCATTTAAAAGGATGTCAGTTGAAAAACCATACAAGTGTGAATACTGCGGAGCAAGTTTTACTAGAGAAAAAACTTTATCCGTTCACATGTGTGAAAAGAAAAGACGACATCTTCAGAAAAAGGAAAAACATGTTCAGCTAGGATACTATGCGTTTACCAGATTTTATAAATTAAGTGCAGGCACAAAGACTGATAAAACTTATGAACAGTTTTGTGATAGCCCGTACTACAATGCATTTGTTAAATTTGGTAGTTGGCTAAACAATGTTAAACCTTTGTATACAGAACGATACATAGATTGGGTAGTAACAAGTGGTGTCAAACTCGATCATTGGTGTAGAGATGAATTATATGAAAAATATGTAAATGAATTTGTCCTTAAGGAAAGTATGGAAACAGCAGTTGAAAGAACAATACAAACAATGATGGATTGGGGTTCAGAGAAAGAAGCTCCGTGGAATGATTACTTTAGACATGCAACATTAAATAGAGTTACAAGAGATATTAAAGACGGAAAGATAAGTCCTTGGCTGATGCTTAATTGCAGTTCAGGAAAAAGTATGCTTGCTCAGTTTAATGATGAACAATTAGAATTTGTATACACAGTATTAGATCCAAAACATTGGGCAATGAAATTTAAAAAGAAACAAGCAGATGTTGAAGTTGTGAAAGAAGTAGCGAAGGAATCAAAATTATGAAAACTGTAATATGTGATATTGACGGAACTATCTTTGAATATGTCAAAGGTGGACATTATGATCTAGTTTATAAAAACGCTAAGATATTGCCTGGTGTAAAAGAAAAGTTTCAGGAATGGGAAGTAAAAGGTTGTAGGATAGTTCTTATTACTGGTAGACGTGAAAGTGTTAGAGAAGTAACAGAAAGAGAATTAAGAAGAAACGGCATTCCTTTTGACATGTTAATTATGGGATTTGCGGATACAGGTAGAGTTTTGATTAACGATATCAATTGGAAGGGTAAGGTAAAAGCTCATGCTGTAAATATGAAACGGGACGAAGGTTTTGAAAACATTGATTGGGAGGAGTACGAACTATGATGAAAACACACTTATTAGGAAACGAACATCAGTGGATAATCGAAACACACTATCCTGATATGGAAGAATTTGATTTTCATTGGGACAAGAAAGTATTTCCTTCAGAAACTAGAGAGGACGTCAGTGATCAAACAAGTACGTATAGAGGATCACAATGGAATATTCATCCAGATGCTTTTTTGAATGAATGGAAGTACAAACCATTTTTACAAGGTGTGATAGATGAAGTAGGATTAAATATTGAGCTAACTGAACTTTGTGCTTTATGGACAGTAGAATATAGAAAAGGCGGTTGGCAAAAGGCTCATAGGCATAGTGATCCTACTGTAAAAAAGATCAGTGCAGTTTGTTATCTAACAGAACCTGATTCAGATGAATCAGCATTCCACGGTGCTACTTTTGCATTTTTATATGATGGACATGGTAACACTCACGATTTATGTTACAAGCCTGCAAGAGGAGATGTTTTATTGTTCAAGAGTACAGTTTTGCATGGAGCATATCCTACAAGAGAAAATAAAAAAGTGTTTGTTGTAGACTATTTCTACAAGGAGAAAAAATGATCACAGCAGTAAAGAATTTTGTAAAAGAAAGTTACAAGCAAAGTAAAGTAGCATTCTTTTGTGAAATGGCAGAAGCAACACTATTGATTAGTGCAAGTGCAATTCTAACATACACAGTGTTGAATCCTGCTACAAAGATCTTTATCCCTTTATATCTAGCAGGTAGTGTATTAGGGATAATTAGTGCTATAATAAGAAAAGCGGCATTCGTAATAGTGTTATGTAGTTGGTTCACCATTATGAATGTAATTGCATTATGGAGGTTGTTTTTATGAAACTAGAAATTTTAAAGTATCCAAACGAATGGCTTACTAAAAAACTTGATCCATGGGATTGGGAAAATCCTCCAATGGATCCTATACAACTAAAGAAGGACATGCTCAAACTTATGTTTGATAGTAATGGCATAGGTCTTTCTGCTAACCAAATAGGAATAAATGGTAGATTCTTTACCATGGTTCACAATCAAGCAAACTATCAAGCTGAAAGAGAACAAATTATGATCAACCCTGAGCTTATTGAAACTTTAGGTCCTGAGGTTGAGATGTGGGAAGGCTGTCTAAGTTTTCCTGATGTTAACATACAAGTGAAACGTCCTCACAAGATACGTGTAAGATGGACCAACGAATTAAACCAAGTAAAAGAAGAAACACTTGTAGGTTATGATTCAGTTTGTTTTCAGCATGAGTTAGATCATCTCAATGGTATTACTTTTGATCAGCATGTTTCACCTATGGTTTGGAAAGAAGCAGTTGCAAAAGCGGAGGCTAAATGACAATCACTGTAGTGTCTAATCATGTAGGAGAAAACGGACAATCAATTGACCGTGTATATGGATCACCAGCAAGTGGCGGTTCTATACGTTTGATACAAAAAGATTATACAACTTACAAAGGTTCCATTTCCAAAAAAGCATTGAACATAAAAGGGGTTGACGGAAACAACTTTAGAAGTTATTGTTATGTTACAGATGATAACAGATGGTTTGATAGATGTGGTATGCCAATTAGTAAACCTAAAAATTTAGTAGGCGATAAAGATGCCTGATATTGATATAGACTTTGCTGACAGAAATCAAGTTCTTGGAAGACTGAAACACAGAGTTGCAAAACTTGACAACGGCAAAAAACATAATACAGGAATATACGTAACTGAGATTCCACATAATCCTGTTAATGCATTATCAACGATAGACTATAAAACAGCAGAAGACAGAGGTTATTTCAAACTTGATTTCTTAAATGTTAGTATATACGATAAAGTAAAAGACGAAGATCATTTAAAAGAACTAATGAACAAGGAACCGCTATGGGAACTGTTAGAGACAAAAGACTTTTGCGACCTGGTGTTTCATGTATCAGGACATCACGAACTAATCAAAAAACTCAAGCCAAGAAAGATAGAACAACTGGCCGCAGTATTGGCTATCATACGTCCTGCAAAAAGACACTTACAAGATGATGACTGGCAAACAATTCTATCTGAAGTTTGGGTAAAGCCAGAAGATGGTGAATACTATTTTAAGAAAGCACATGCCTTTGGTTATGCAATGGCAGTTGTTGTACACATGAACTTAATTTGTGAGGGACTCAATGCAATGGGAAGTTGAAGATTATAGAAAGAAACCACCAACACCTAGTTGGTCAGAATGGCAAGTACCTCGTGGATACGGATTTGACTACGTAGGAAAAATGGCATTTTGGTGTTTACTATTTCCGTTTATTTTATTTGGTACTATCTTTTTACCTGTTAACTTGCTCATACAGATACTGCTTTTAGATTATATAATCTATTCTCAATATAAAAATACAGGAATTATCTAGTAGGCTTCTTTAACAGTTGAACTGATTTTCTTTTTACTCTTTTAATAGATAGTTTATTTAGATTGACTGTAGGTCCTAAACTTACCTTAACATCTTTACTATTCATAGTCATAAGCACATACTTAAAACGTTCCATATCACGTTTTAGAAATATGTTTATAGGAATCATCCTATTTGATTCCCACCACCATACTTCACCTAATTCTATAAATCTTTGCTTTTCTGCTTCAGAATGTAAATCAGTATACACATACATGCTTGTTATAAAGGTATCTTGATTGTTAATAATACCCACGTATTCTGAACCCCCGTATGTGACTACGGATAAAAACGGAAACTTTTCTTCTATTTCTTTTCTCAACATATTACAATAAATACACTAGCAGGGAAATTAATATGCAACTAGTGTCAAGATATTTAGTATCAAATAAATCTGTTGTTGTCATTGATGACACAGGAAACCTAACGGAGTATAGAAAAGTGTATCAGAGAAATATAAAAATAGCAAAAGGAATAGACAACGTCATTACTTTTGAAATAAAAAACCATGAACAAAAGCCAGTTTCAATACTTAATACGTATACACCATACGTAGAAGTGTTTACTGAAGATAATGTGCTGTTAAAGCGTTATGTAGGTACAATCAAAGAAACAAGCACACCTAACTTTAAAGGGCATTTTACAATCAATGTTACAGATGGCGATACACTTAATCTTGATGCACAATATCTATCCTATACTGTATATCTAATGAAAACTGCTGATATGTCAAATGTACTAACTTATGCAGATAGCCAGTATGGTATTACTGGGACTATCGAACTTATAGGCGAAGCATTTCCAGGAGCAATAGAAAGTAAACAAGTAAGTACTTTTGTTGACAATGTGAGCTCAGTAGTAAATGGAGAGCCAAACATCAATAGCAATGAAGCACTACATACTGTTGCAGTGTATTCAACTGGTTTTGATGGTACAGTTACAATCCAAGGCACATTGGAAGACAATACATCTTCGAATTGGTTTGATATTGACACTTTAACCTTGACTAGTCCAACACAGCCTAGCTTCAAAAACTTCAATGGTGTGTTTAGTAACATAAGGTTTACTATATCCAATTCAGCTGGAAATTCTGGAACAATTGATAAGATTCTCGTCAGAAACTAGTTGACAAGCTTCACCTTTTATTATATAATATACGTATGAATGTTGTATACGAAACCCTGATGTCTCACCTGCCTGCGAAACGCAAAACAACTCCTAGCGGTTGGTTAAGTTTCAATGCACCATGTTGCGTCCATAATGGCACAGGAGCAGATACACGTCAAAGAGCAGGTATTATCAATAACGAACAAGATGGCACAAGTTATCATTGTTTCAACTGCGGATACAAGGCAAGTTGGAAACCAGGTAGACGTATCACATACAAAATGAAACGTTTGATGCAATGGCTGAATATTCCAGATGACACAATTACAAAAGTAAGTCTAGCTGTATTAGAAACAGAAAATATTGACGCACAGAAACTTGTAACATTGCCAAAGTTCCAAACCAAAGAACTACCAGAAGGCGCCAAGCCATTACAGGAGTGGGCAGACTATTGTGCAATGGAGAAAACTGGTGTAGATGAAAACTTGTTTAAGGTGTTTGAATATCTACAATCAAGACAATTATACTTTGATGATTACAACTTTCATTGGTCTCCTTTGCCTGGATACAGAGATAGATTGATAGTTCCTTTTTACAGTAAAAAACAAATAGTAGGTTACACTTGTAGAAAAGTAAAAGAAGGCAAACCTAAGTATGTAAGTGAACAACAACCGGGATATGTTTTTAATCTTGATGCACAACATAACAGAGTATACACAGTTGTTGTAGAAGGTCCTTTTGATGCTATTGCAGTTGAAGGTGTTGCACTACTTGGAAATGAAATCAAAGATCAACAGGCTTTACAAATAAACAGTTTAAATACAAAAGTAATAGTTGTGCCTGACAGAGATGAAGCAGGACAACATATCTTAAATCAAGCGATTGACTTAGGATGGGGTGTAAGTATGCCAGCATGGGATGATGATATAAAAGACGTAAACGAAGCAGTACAACGATATGGAAAGTTGTATACGCTACATACTATTGTTGGTTCCGCAGAATTCAACGAACTTAAAATTAAATTAGGAGCAAAAAAATGGTTCAATTTTTAAAAGACTTATGGAACATGATTACATTTCCAGTAAAGTATTACATTGAATATTTTAAAGATAAGAAACGAGAAAAACAGTTAGAAAAAAAGATAAAGGAACTACAAAAGAGAGATCCGTTTATCTACAAATAGGAGGTGATCAAATTGATGACTGAATTTACAAAAGGCATAGTAAACGCCGTAAAAGACAGAATGGACGAAAGTATTGCACTCGCAATAATTTTTTTCATTGGACATATTGTAATTGCAATGATTGTAGTCAGTGTGGTTACTGGTGCTAGTATATGGGAAGCAGGAGCAGTTGCATTGATTGAACCTGCTGTAAACTCTGTATGGTTTTATGTTTTACATAAGCTATGGACGAAGTATGCAAGATGAATTATTACTTTTGATAATAAGTTTTACGTTGTTGTTTGTGGTAGGCTTTTATGCTTACGAAAGAGAAACTAACAAACCAAAAACAAAAATAGTAAAACAATATTATCATATAAATTTTTAAGGAGAAGATATGATTACTTGGGGAATGGTTGGCAATAGTCATGACGCCAGCATGGCCTGTTTCGTAGACGACAAACCTTATTGGGCCTGTATGGCAAAAGATTTTGATGATGCACAAATGAAAGACAGCCATCCTGATTTTCATTGGACAATGATAGAGGTAGCAAATCAAAGCTACGGAAAACCAGATAAGATTGTTTGGTATGAAAAACCTTTTTTGAAAACTACTAGACAATGGTGGGCTGGACAAGGCTGGTTAGCAAAAGAAAATGATATAAAGAAATACTTAACCAATTGGGGTATTACTGCTCCGATAGAATATGCTTGGCATCATCATGCCCATGCCTCATACGGTTATTACACAAGTGGATTTGATAATGCAACAATCCTATGCATGGACAGTATAGGAGAATGGGAATGCCTAACAATTTGGAAGGGTGAAGGCAATAAACTAAAAAAGGTTTATTCACAAAAGTATCCACATAGTGTTGGATTATTTTACAGTGCTATGACACAAAGATGTGGATTAGAACCAAACAAAGATGAATACAAAATTTGTAACATGGGTAAGGGAGCCAAAGGTACCTATGTGGATCTATTGCAGAAAATGGTTATATCAGATCCTCTAGATGGATCATTGCCCGGTGTGCATTTTAAATTTAATCTACACAGAGGTGGTAAGCACATACTACCAGAACTAGAAGATGATATAGAAATGGCTTACGCTACGCAGACTGTGTATGAAAGAATATTGCAATCTAATTCAAACTGGTGCAGGAAAAAATTACCCAGTAAGAATTTAATTATAACTGGAGGTTGTGCTTTGAATAAACAAGCAAACGACAAAGTAAAGGGTGATTGGAAAAATTTATATGTTCCAAAAAATCCAGGTGACCCAGGAAGTTGTATTGGAGCAGTTGCTTCAAAAATACAAAAACATCTTGACTATTCTGAGAAAGTATGGTATAATAAGGTATGAAAGTTTCTGAAGTAAACAAACGTTTGAACGTAGAATATCCAAAACTATTACATGCTGTAAGGTTTGGTTCAGATCTGCCAGAAGCAACTAAGAAGGCTGTGGTATATAAGTTTATTGAAACATTAGAAGATTTAGTAAAGGCATTGAATGAAACAAAACACTGATTATGGTTATGATATACAAAAAGTATATCTTGAAATGATGTTGAGTGATGCCGAGAGCTTTGTTAGATGTCAAGGTATTTTTGATCCAAGTTTATTTGATAGAAGATTACAAAAAGCCGCAACTTTCTTATCCGAGTATGTAAGCGAACATAACATTTTGCCCACAGGTGAAATGATCAATGCCGCATGCCAAACACAACTAGAGATTCCACAAGGATTACAAGAAAGCCACTATGATTGGCTACTTGGCGAGTTTGAAACATTTACAAGACACAAGAGTTTGGAACGTGCGATATTGCAAAGTGCAGACTTGCTTGAAAAAGGAGAGTATGGTCCTGTTGAGGCAAAGATTAAAAACGCAGTACAGATAGGACTACAGAAAGACTTAGGTACAGACTATTGGTTGAATCCTAAAGAAAGATTGTTAGCAATCAAGAGCAATAATGGTCAGGTAACAACTGGTTGGGAAAGTTTAGATAGAAAACTATTTGGAGGATTCAATAGAGGTGAACTGAATATATTTGCAGGTGGATCAGGTGCTGGTAAGAGTTTGTTCTTAGCAAACTTAGGTGTGAACTGGGCATTGGCAGGAATGAATGTATTGTATCTAACACTAGAACTTTCCGAGAACTTGGTTAGTATGCGTGTTGATAGTATGGTGACTGATATTCCAACTAGAGACATCTTCAAAGATGTAGATGAAGTTGAAATGAAAGTCAAGATGATCGGGAAGAAGGCAGGAGCGTTACAAGTCAAGTACATGCCAAGTGGTAAAACGCCTAATGACATTAGAGCATATCTAAAAGAATATGAAATCAAGATGAATAGAAAAGTTGATGTGTTGTTGATTGAC
>Ga0163110_10000318_pt1 | contig 22152 bp, 21 predicted proteins | sample CRUFie1St17metaG_FD_108703 | JGI IMG/M metagenome (GOLD analysis project Ga0163110, IMG submission 108703) | Marine microbial communities from the Costa Rica Dome - CRUD Field 142mm St17 metaG | ecosystem: Environmental > Aquatic > Marine > Oceanic > Photic zone | place: Costa Rica: the Eastern...
GATGGTAGTTGTCAATATTCAGAAGCAGGTTTTCACGTTTGGGGAGATAACAATCTAATGAGATGGGGTCAAGGTGTTGCACTTAACAACATAAGTGATACAACATTTAACACAGGCGATGGCAGTGAACATGGTGGTCATAAAGTTATATTAGACTATCATGGTGACAACAATGTTATTGCTGGATATCAAACTAATGGAAACACAAGTAATCCAGGATATCATACTGCAAATATATGGATATATGGTAACAATCAAGATGTTTGGTGGAAACAAATTAACGATGGAAACAAAACTGTAAACTATAAAAGTTATCAAAACGGTAGTCAAATTAGTGGTGTACAAAAAGGCAACGGTGCTCATACAGCCAATGTTACATTATACGGTTCACAACCAACTACATTAAACTTAATACAAATGGGTGGTACAGCACAAAGTTATAATCTTAACCAAACATGTCAAACCAGTGGTGGTTGTTCAATCACAATAACTCAAGACTAGAATAGCAAATAAATACATACATGAAATGGTTATACAGTGGATGGGCAGTTGTGGTAACAATATGTTTACTAACAACATTAAAAATATATGATCCTACACCACTACAAAGTTTGCGTCTACAAACATTTGATGCATTACAAAGTTTAGATGAAGTAAAAGAAAGCAATGAAGTTGCTATTATAAACATTGGCGAGAAAAGTTTACAACAATGGGGACAATGGCCATGGCCCAGACAGAATTTTGCACAACTAATACACGATATCAGACAGAACAATGCTGGTATGATTGGAATGACCGTGATGTTTCCGGAGGCGGACAGATTTGGAGGGGACGAAGTCCTAGCATCTTGGCTGAAAGGGAACGGCATAGTTTTAAGCCAGACCCCAAGTACAAGAGGAGTGAGGAGTACAGGTCCTCACATTGGTACAGGAACGATAGGCCCTTCAAACCCGACCCAATCTTTGCTAGAGTGGCCCAATCTAGTAACAAACATTCCGATACTTGAAGAACAAGCAGAAGGTATAGGTGTACTAGCATCAGCACCGCAACCTGATTTAGTAACAAGAACTTACCCATTAGCAATCACTGTTAATGACAAAATTTATCCTAGTTTTGCTATTGAGATGTTAAGAACATTTACGCAGAAACCTAGTTACATGTTAAAGACCAGTGACATAGGAATACAAGAGTTTGCAGTACCACCGTTTGATCCTATTGTTACACAACCAGATGGTACAGCATATATACGTTTCAATAATATGTTTAAAGAATACGAATATATCGACATATCTAGTTTACCAGACCTTACAGGAAAATTTGTTATAATAGGTGTTACAGCAGAAGGTGTACAAAACCCTGTTCCTACACCAAAAGGCAATATGTATCCACAACAAATACAGGGCCATATGCTACAGAATTTTATCGATGGATCAAATATACAGCGAAATGAATTAAGTGCTTTATATGAGCTCTTAGGCGCCTTGTTGGGTATGATTTTGATAGCAATCGCTGTATATAAGTTGCCTTTGCTATGGACAGCACCAATTTCCATGCTTATTTTGGGGTCAGAAGCCTATTTAAGTGTGTGGTTTTACACAAATCAACTGGTATTAATGGACGCAACTTTCCCGGTATTAAGTGGATTTTTAGTGTTTACTCATAGTGCATTTAACAATTTTTACAAGCAATACAAGTTGAGACAGCAAATCAAAGGTCAATTTGGCACTTATATTTCGCCAGATTATGTAGATATGATAGTAAAAGACCCAAGTCTAATGCAATTAGGTGGGCAAAGAAAAGAGATGAGTTTCATGTTTGCAGACATAGTTGGCTTTACACCTATATCAGAAACATATATGAAGAAAGATGACCCTGAAGGATTAGTAGAATTAATCAATAGTTTCTTAGATAAAATGACAAAAATAGTACTCGCCAATGGTGGAACCATAGACAAATATATGGGCGACTGTATAATGGCATTCTGGAATGCCCCAATACCTTGTGATAATCATGCCGAGATGGCTGTAAAAACTGCTATAGAAATTGAACTACTTGGAGATGAACTTGAAAAAGAAATGGAAAAATTAGGATTACCAAGAGTAAAATTTGGTACAGGTGTAAACACAGGCACTTGTATTGTTGGTAACATGGGCAGTGAAGCAAGATTAGATTATAGTGTTGTAGGTGATGCTGTAAATTTAGGTGCTAGATTAGAAGCCGAGACTAGAAAACAAGACACTCCTATATTGATAAGTGAATTTACTTACATGCAACTTACGGATATTGCATGTACGCAGTTAGATGAAGTTACTGTAAAAGGAAAAGAAGAGCCTGTTAAAATTTATGCTCCACTTATTAATAATGAAATAAGAAAACTTTACAAGTAATTACACTTCATACTTACTAATATTTTTTAAGATATCTGGTATTTCTTCATTTTGAATCATATCTATAATAACATTAGTAAGGTCAATTTCTCTTCTAACAAAAGACATTCGCAAAAGTAATTTTTGCAATTCTTGTTCATAGAATTCTAACTCTTGTTCTTTACGAAGTTTGTCTTCTATTAGGTCCGCAATCTGTATTATTTTGCCTGACTTCATAATAATATTTATGCTTAATCGTCTGGATTATAATGTCTGAATTCTGTAAACAATTTGGCATATTCAAGTAAGTCTTGTCTCAATGTTTGCAAATGCTTTATTTCCATAGGAACTTTAAAATTTGCAACACTATATATAGGCAAGTAATAATTTAAAATTTTATCAACCTTTTGTCTGTCTTTTACAATATCTTGTATTATTCTGTGATAAAAATTAGGTTCTGTAATTAATTGTGTTAACCAAACATGATGGTCATCGTTTGAATTATATGCATAAGCCATTTCTCTGACGTCATAAGATATTGCTCGTACAGGATTTATGTTACTTCTGTATTTTTTCATCACAGGAGGATACATCCACTTCTCTTGACGAGTGTGTTGATTTCTTAAATATGCTTTATACTCATTTAAAAAACTTTTATATAAACCTTCTTCACTTTGTTTTACATCAACGTTGTAGTGTTCTATAAGTTCATCGGCAATTTTTTGTGCTTTGGGAGATAAGTCATTGTACAATTCTCTTACGTCAAGTATTGTATATGTGCCATCAAAGAATGTATTAGGGATTGCCTTGTGCCGTTTATATTTGTTAAGTTCTGTCGTAAGTTTTATAGCATCAAAATTTATAATATCTTTTGACATGCTATTACTTATCACATATTAATTTTTAATATAGTGTGCAGTTTACCTGTGCCTTTATTACGTCCTAGTGTGCTTCTAGCACCATCATGTAAAGGTTTGGGCCATTGACCAATGTTTACCCAAGCATAACCACAACTTTCTTCATTTAATGTTGGCTGAAATTCTTTTTCTACAACATAGCAAAAACTGTAGTACATAAAGTTTTTATCTTTGCTTTGATATACATCTAATGGATTTAATTTTTTTAGTTCAGGAACAAGACCTATTTCTTCTGTAAGTTCTCTTTGTAAACATTCATAAGGAGTTTCAATTCCTTCAATCATGCCTCCCCAAAAACCCCATGTGTGTTTATGTCTTTTATCAGAATTTCGTAATTGGAATAAACATCTACCTGTGTCTTTTGCTAGAAACAAAACACCGGCGGCACTGATGCCTTTATGTTTATTAAGATTGGTCAAAGGATTTAATTGTTCTATTATACTCTTTTGTTCTACACGTTCAGTTTCCAGAACCCTGGGTTGTATGTTCCTTCGTAAGTGCTTGTCCACGTTTCGTTTTTCCATTGATATTGTTTTCCTGTAAATGTGTTTGTAACATAGTGTACATCTGTAACAGCACTGGCATCAAATACTTTTGTCCATGCACTACCGTTATATTCTACTATGTCGTTTGTGTCTGCAGATATCCCCCAGTTGTCTCCAGAAATTTCTGCTGTAAGCAAATATCTTTGTCCATTTGAAGCGGCATCTAATGTACCGTCTCCTGGATAACTTGATGTTGGATCAATAATTTTTGTTAAGTTTGTCAATGTATTAGTTGGTAATGTATCAGCATCTATGTTGAATACTAATTTACTAGGATCTATAGTATTTCTTGCAACAAATCCACTTATTAAATTAGTAGTGCTATCAACATCATTTGATATATTTAATTGTAATGTACTTCCTGTTGTTAAAGGTATGTCACTCATTGATACACTTGTATTTGCCAACGAGCCTTTGTCACCTTGTGGAGCAATTACAGATAATAAATCATTCCAATTTGCTTTTGTAGTTTCACCGTCATCATAACTTGTACCGTCCGTTGGTGCAGTTTTAAACAATGTTGCTTCTGTACCATCCATTTCTACAAAATAATTGTTTGGACTTAACGTGAACAATTCATATTGAGAATCAACTGTTCTAAAGAAGTCGTATATATCTTCATCATAACCTAAGTCTGAGATACTAGATGTATCATATATGTTGGTTATAATAGTATTAATAATTTTTTGTCTTTTAACTTTTGCAGGTGGACTTAACCATATAGGTAAAGTAAATGTTAGGGTGGCAACGTCTATTGTCTCATCTACTCCTGCTGGCATACTTCTGTTTGACCAATTAACATCTGTAAGTTCCACTTCAAAAATACTAGTCCAATCTATTGGATTGGAAGAGTGTTGTAATTGAATACTTGGATTAAATAAAATTAATATTTGTTCTAACAGTTGTAGTTTTTGGTCTGTGTTTCCAGACCATATATCCACTTGCATTGTTAAGTTATAAGGAACAGGCATATATCTATCTGTACTATACAAATTGCCTGGAAATTCTTGTGATGCTGTATCTGTTTTATATTGAGCAGTACCAGTATCATATTGTCTTTCTGCAACTTGTAGTTTACTAATTAACATAGGATCCATAGTCCTATCTCTTGCTAGTAATAAACTGTTAATGCTACATGCTATAAATGGAGTAGAGTTTACCATGTTTTCACTACCCTTCCTTAAAATATGTGCTACCATTCTTTGCATGTCAGCATATCTTACAGGAACTTTATTATAAAATGTTGCACCATCACGTTTACCTTCTGACACTTTAAAGTCACTAAAAATCCTCATGAATTGCATCAAGTATCTTCTTAATTGTGCGTCATACCAGTAATCTAAATTAGCCATTAGTTATCTGCCTTAGGTTTAACTGCTTTACTAAGATTAGTTTTTTCAGCGGCAGTTGTACCATCTGTGTTTGTTGTAATATTATCATTGTTAATAAATGAAGTAAGTATTTTATTAGCGGCACTCCAAGCCTTCTTGTTGTCGTCACTAATTTTAATCCATCTACTTCCTGACTTCTTAAATAATCTGTTAGGTTCAAAATCTGTTCTCAAGAAATAATCTCCGTTTGATGATCCAATTGGGAATGAACTTCCACTTCCTACAATACTTATGCCGTTAGGTGCAGATCCATCACCAGGGAAATATATACCTGGTTTGTTGTCTGGGTCGGTTTCATCTGTGTATAAATGACCACCTTCATAATGCCCAGCATCATATTGAACTTCTGCATTAGCAACTTCCATAACTTTGTCACTAACTTCAATTTCTGTTTTGTATGTGCTAAGAAGATTTCTCAAGTCAGTAGCAGTTTCTCCAGTACCAAGTATATCTCTGTATTCTGGACTGTCTGTGATATTTGTAAGTTTTACTCTCCATAAGTGAGGCCACCATCTTGGATCATATCCTTCTGCTGGTCTGCCTGCATCACTTACAACAAAGTATCTATTAATTGCTTCACCACCACCTAATAGTAAGTCATCTCTTAAATGAGGTAGTTCAATAACATCACCTGCCATTAACCTTCTGCCAAGTAAACTTGCACAAGTATTCATATGGAAAGTCATAAACAAACTATCGTTTGACATAAACATACCAAATTGTGTTAAATCAAAATCTGGTTCTGCTATATTGTATGCACCACGTAGTTCATAAATGTCCGTATCATACTTCCTGTCTCTGTTTTCTAAAAATATAACGTCTTGTATATACAAGTCTCCACTACCTATGCTGGCAGTAGAGTCGTCAGTATATGTGCCTATGTATTTGTGTACAAAGACACCTGTTCCACCTGCATTAATAGACTCTGCTACAACTCTATCTATAAAGCCGTAGTCATTAGTTTTATTCTTGTTCCACAGTTGTAATCTTGGCATAATGTACTATTTATCACTTTCTTTATTCCTTGACAATGAACGTGAAAGCATATATACTGTGATTTATAGGAAAGGTGGCTGAGTGGCTTAAAGCACCTCCCTGCTAAGGAGGAGTACGGGTAACTGTACCGAGAGTTCGAATCTCTCCCTTTCCGCCAGACTAAATAGTTTGCTCAAATAGAGAGGAAAACAAAAATGGTAAAAGCAAAGAAATCAGCAAAAGCACCTAGTAAAGCAAAAGCAAATCCATGGAGTGGAGAAGTTATTGCAGAAAACATTCGTAAGAATGCAGAAGAAATAAGTGCTAACATTAGAAGGAATGCTGAGGAAATAAGTGCTAATATTACAGCAAATGCCGAAAGGATTGCAAAAAATATTAACGCAAGATAGGTAATTCGGGGCCGTAGCTCAGTTGGGAGAGCGTCTGGTTTGCATCCAGAAGGTCGCAGGTTCGACCCCTGTCGGCTCCACCATTACCAGAGGTAAAATGTCGGAAAGAGATTTAGAAGATATAATAACAGAAGCAATACTAGACTTATTGTTAGATGCCAAAGACAATGGACTAGATTTGCTAACTTTTGAAGATGTTTGCAAAATGTTGGGAGTAGATGATTTGTCATTAATGACAAAGTTTGAACAAGGAACAGCATTTACACTTAACAAAGAATATTTAGAAAAATTACGTGACCCAGAGGTCAGAAAAGCAATGATAGAATCATTTAAGGCAACTAAACATTGAAAACAGAAACAGTAACATGGGTCCATCACTGGACAGATAAAACATTTAGTTTTAAAACAACACGCAGTCAAACATTCCGTTTTAATAATGGCGAGTTTGCAATGATTGGATTAATGGTAGATGATAAACCATTATTGAGAGCATACAGTATTGCAAGTGCAAATTATGAAGATGAACTGGAGTTTCTTAGTATTAAGGTACCAGACGGACCTCTTACAAGTCGTTTACAGCATTTAAAAGTAGGAGATGAAGTAGTTGTTATGCCAAAGTGTACAGGTACTTTAACAATAGATAATTTAACAGAAGCAAACAATTTATTTTTGTTGTCAACAGGAACAGGCATAGCACCTTTTATGAGCATAATTAGAGATCCTCAGACATACGAAAAATTTAAAAATGTTATTTTAGTGCATACAACTAGAACACATGCAGAACACACTTACACAGATGTTATACAAGAAATGTGCAATACATTTCCTTTGACATATTATGATACATGTACCCAAGAAGATTACGAACGTAAAGGCAGATTCTGGTTACATATACAAAACTTTACAGATGGCGGATTTAATAAAGACACTGATAGAGTAATGGTATGTGGTGGACCAGAAATGAATTATGAATGTAGAGATTTTTTTGAAAGTTTAAATTTTCAAGAAGGAAATTTAGGAGAACCTGGAGACTTTGTTTTAGAAAGAGCATTTGTTGACTGATAAATAGTTACATGCTAGAAAAACACAATCCGGAAAAAGCAAGTGTGGACGTTCTGCTATTTGCGGACTCATTAGATTCTGTTTGGTATTTTGAACATTCAATACCATCATCAGTAGCATATAGTAAAGGCATAGGCAATGGATTTGACCAAATGTCTGATGAAGAATACAATGAATATTTGGCATCTGTTGAAGAAAAATCACCATCAAATGACAGGGCATTCTTTTACTTGGATCAAGCAGATTATTATTCTGCACATCATACTACTAGAGCAATAGCATCTTATAAACTAGCACATGAATTACGCAAACATGGTTATACAGTTCAAGTTATTAGCCATTTTTGGTATTTCACAGAAGAAGATTTCAAAAAAGTAATAGACAAGTTTGTTGGTGACAACACATTATTAGTTGGCTTTAGTGCTACATTCCACAGTTCAAGTAACCCTTTTGCAGTATTACATAGTCTTTACTTTCCTGCAAGTAGACAAAGACAATTAAAATCTTGGATACATGCAAATAATCCAAACACAAAATTAGTTGCAGGAGGTACGCCTATAGACACGGATACGTTACTTGACCCAAAATATGATGGACCTTATCATGATATGGATGTCATTAATGTAGGATATGCAGACGTAACAATATTAGAAATGTTGCAAGACATGAAAGAAGGAATATTTTGGCCCATATATACAGATAAAGGAAGTAGACTAGACATACAAAGCAGTACAATGACTTACTGCAAAGAAGATGCAATACAACATGGTGATGAAATGCCTTTAGAACTAGGCAGAGGATGTATTTTTAAATGTAACTTCTGTAATTTTGGATTGATAGGAAAAACTAAAGGCACATACACAAGAAATCACATGGTAATACATGATGAATTAAAACGTAATTGGGAAGAAAATGGCATATACAAGTATTGGGTATTAGATGATACTTTTAATGAGGATAGCGACAAATTAGAAGTTATAGCAAAACTTAAAGCAGACTCTAACATACCTTTAGAACTTAGTGCATTTTTAAGATTAGATTTGCAGAACAGATTAAAACAAGAACAACTTTTAGTTGATTGTGGTTTAAAAAATCCACAATATGGTATTGAAACACTCAACCCTGATAGTGCAGTTGCAATTGGTAAAGGTTGGAACCCAGAAGAACAAATGGAATATTTAAGGTCAATTAAAAAAGGTGTATTTAAAGATGTTTGGTTGTTTAGTCATTTTATAGTAGGACTACCAGAAGACTCACGTGAAAGTTTACACGACATGAGAGAAAAACTATTAGATCCTGAATACAATCCTTTGGATCATTTGTTTATTAATTTTTTATACATTAAAGAAGTACAGAAATCAGGGTGGCAGTCAGCAGGTGATAACCATGACGGTGGAGGTAGTGCAATAGACAAAGACCCAGAAGGATTTGGATATACGTTTCCCAATTCACATAAAAACAAATTACAAAGTATGGCAAAGGGTTCCTTATCAAAATTTTGGCGTAATAAACATGGCATAAGTTATGAAGGTGCACAAAAATTTTCCCAAAAATTAAATCAAGATTTTAATGAAAGTAGAGGATACAAAAAGTTTCAACCTACAAGTTGGCATAAAATACCTAAAGGTGCTGAAAAATCTTCTTGGATGTTAAACTATTGGGATAATTACTTTACTGATATTATGTCAATAAAAGAACATACTAGATATAATTCTGTACAATGGATTCAAGAAGGCAAGGTTACAGAATTTAAACCTATGAGTAAATAATGACTGTTTGTTTAAAAGATCCAATAAAAGATCCAGGCATAAACTGGAATGAGTATGCTAAAAGTGAAAAAGTAGAAATCACTGTGGATGTAAATGACGATTTCGAACATACTCCTGTAGACGTTTTAATTTTTGCTTCTGATCCACAAAGAGGCAGAGAGTATGAAATGTTTCTTAAAGAAATATATCAGCCAGGCGACACAATGTCAGACCAAATATTTCAAGAATATATGGAAAGAGCAGAAAAATATGAACGAGATTGTTGGGAACTACCTACTAGAAAAGAACTTATGCTCAAACCTGATGGTCAAGCCTTCATGCAAAATAAAGGATATTATTTAACTTGGCCCTCCATAGACCAACATGACGGTCGTGCTATGGGTAGTGATAAAGTTGCCCATGAAGTTAGAAAGTTAGGATATACAGTACAAGTTATACATAATTTATTACATGTATCTGAAGATACTGTACATAAAATTATACAAAAATTTGTAGGTAAAAATACTAAAGCAGTAATGTTTGGTCAAGTATTTTCTTTTCATAAGGATATGTTTGGATTAATGAATACTGTATTTTTTCCTCCTAGTAGACAACATAAAGTTAAAGAGTGGATTTTAGAACAAAACCCAACTGCAAAACTTGTTATGGGAGGTGCAAAATTTAATTACACTAAAGAATTTGGAGGTGTTAGTAAAAATAAAACACCTTTAGATGATATAGATATTCGTATGTTTGGTTGGGCAGACGTAACTATCAGAGATATGTTGATAGATTTAGAACAAGGTAATCCTAAACCATTTTACAGTGACCCAAAAAGCATGTTGGATATTTACAATAGTTCTATGGAATATTTTGATGAAGATGTAATTCTTCCTAATGCAAGAATAGGATTAGAATTAGGTAGAGGATGTATTTTTAAATGTTCTTTTTGTGAATTTGATTTGATAGGAAAAACAAAAGGCACATACACAAGAAGCACTTCTCGTCTCGAAGATGAACTAAAACGTAATTGGGAAGAATACGGAGTTCATAGATATTGGATTACTGATGATACATTGAATGATGATACTGCAAAGTTAGAACGCATGGCAGATATACGAATTAGAAATAACATTCCTTTTAAGTATGCATGTTTTTTAAGATTAGATTTACAGCATAGATTAAAACAAACTGATATTTTACTTGAAAGTGGACTTGAATATGGTCATTATGGTATTGAAACACTTAATCCTGATAGTGCCGCGGCTATCGGTAAAGGGTGGCATCCTGAAGAGCAAATGGCATTTATTAGAGAACTAAAAGAAGATAAATTTAAAGATGTATTTTTACATTCTAATTTTATGTACGGACTTCCTGAAGATAGTTTAGAAATACTAAGAGACATGCACAACAAATTAATAGATGTAGAGTACAACAAATTAGACCAAATAGTTGTACAAAGTTATGTAATCAGAGAACCAAAAATTAATTATCCAAAATCAGACCCAACAAAAGTTACAAGTGAAATTCAAGAAACTTTAGAAGAGCAAGGTTACACAATTACAACAGACCGTAAAGTTTGGGATAGTATTTTAATGACAAAAAATAAACATGGACTATCCACTCAACAATCGCATCATATATCTCAACAAACTTCTATACAGTTTAGACATAACAAATATTGGAAAGAGCATTTTGATCCTGTAAAAAAATCTAATGATTTGAGACTACAAATGAGAAAAGACTATCAACAATACTTTGATAAAATTTTTAGTATTAAAAAACATAATAGATATGAAACAGTTACTTTGTTTAATGAAGATGCGCCAAGAACACTATCTGTTCAAGAATATAAAGAATCACTTTAACCACCATAATAAATACCTATTATGGAACTACCACACAGACACCCAATAGCCTTAATCGACGAACATCGAATCATAAACGATGAAGAAGTTGAAGCAACATTTATGGTACATAATGCACATCCAGTATTGGAAGGTCACTTCCCACATGTAAAAATTTGGCCTGGTGTTTATATTGTTGAAGGAATGAATCAATGTGCAGGATTACATGCACTACACTTAGCAGAAAAAGAAATTGGTAAAGTTAAACATGAAGATTATGTAACTTTTGTAACAAGTGTAGATAAATGTAAATTTAGATTTCCTGTCTTTCCTGGAACAAGATTAAGGTATGAAGCAAAATTAGTTAAACGTAAAATGCAACACATGTTCTATGATTGTAAAGTTTTTGATGGTGAAAGCCGTGTAGCATCTGCTACAATAGGTTTGACAGCCAAAAAACTGTAAAAATCGCTCTTTTGAATCAAAATTTACCAATTGACAATAAAATTTTTTGAAGTTATACTAACTAGCAATATTGTTTGGAGTAAAATAAACATTTATGGCGAGAAAGAAAAAACAAAGAACAGTATATGTAACTAAGCAACCTGATTGGAAAACTTTAAGACTTATTACTGATCCTATAGAGCAAGAAAAAGCATTTGACTCTTGCGACTATTTTGTGCATTCAGAAATATCAACCAAGGAGTTGACATCTGCGTATAGGAAGTGGGTGAAAGAAGCAAGTGGTTGGGCACCAGAAGAAATCAAAATTGTATTGAAAAATCCTGATTGGAGATTTAGCAGTAGTGCCAAGTATGCTTGGACGTGGCAAAAATTAGGATACATGCCTGAACGTCTTGCACAATTTTATAATAAGAGAAAAGAAAATCTACTCGAAACTGGTAAAAACGTTGTTGAAGAACAACAAGAAAAGAAAGCAGTAGCAAAACCTAAGATAAGCATACAGGAAAGAATGCTTTTACAAATTACTGACCTATGTGGAGAGTGGGACGACTTACTTGACCAATTTATTGAAAAAGAAAAGTTTGAACTTAAAAAGTTTGACCCTGAAAAAGATATGAAAGTTTATGGTGGAGGTGTTATAAAGCCAGCACATGCCAAAATGGTCAAAGAACAGTATGAAGGCATATATGCAGAAGCACAAGAAAATTTAGCAGGTACATGTGAGCAGTTAAAAGAAGCATACAGTTTTATGGATAAGAAAATGAAGAAAGATTATGTTACTTTCTTTGAAAAAATAAATGCCGCCTGTGATGCAATTATACTAACTGGTAAAGCAAATAGAAAACAACGTAAACCAAGAGCAAGAAGTAAAGAAAGTATTATTAAAAAAATGAAGTTCCAAGTGAGCGATGGCACACTAGGAATAGCATCTATATCGCCCACAGACGTCGTTTACGCCAATGAACTATGGGTGTACAATACAAAGACCCGTAAAGTAGGAGTTTACCATGCTACGAACAAAGACCCACGTGGATTAGGAAGACCTGGCGCAGGACTAATGGTAAAAGGAACTACTATACAAGAGTTTGATGCAGAAACAAGTGTACAAAAAACATTAAGAAAGCCAGCAGAACAAATTAACAACTGGACAGGAAACGCCAAAACAAAGTTTGCAAAAACATTTGAAGAAGTTAAAACAACACCCACCAAATTAAACGGAAGAATGAACGATACTACTATCATATTGAAAGCCTTTTAAAGGCAAAAAGTGATAAATAGTAGTATGGCACAGAGAATAGACCAAATAGGCTACAATAACAGAGACGAAATCATTAAAGAGATTCAGTTAAGATTGGCTGATGGAATGGTTGATGTTGAGTTAGATAGAGAGCATTACGACATAGCAATCAATAAGGCTATACAAAAGTATAGACAATTGAGTAGTGGTAGTGTAGAAGAAGCAGTTATTTTTATTCAAACCCAAGACGGTATTACAAAATATGTTTTACCTGATGAAGTTATAGACGTAAAACGTTTATACAGAAGAGGTATTGGTACTAATAGTGGCGGTGGCACAAATTTTGATCCATTTGATGTTGCATTTAACAATATGTACATGCTACAAGCAGGGCAAATAGGTGGACTGGCAGTATTTGATGCATTTGCACAATACAAAGAAACTATAGGTCGTGTGTTTGGTAGTGAGTACAACTTTACATTCAATAGAAATACAAAAGAATTAACCATATTAAGAAACGTAGCACATGCTGAAGATATTGCAGTAGGAGTTAATAACTTCATCCCTGAAAGTGTTTTAATAAAGGACGTTTACGCCGCTGACTGGCTATCTAATTTTGCACTAGCACAAAGTAAAATGATGTTAGGCGAAGCAAGAAGCAAGTTTCCAGGCGGACTTCCTGGACCAGGCGGAGCAACAACACTAAACGGTGATGCCCTTAAGGCTGAAGCAATAACTGAAATGGATCAATTGATTGCCGGCTTACACAACATGGAAGAAGGCAACTCACCGCTAGGTTTTGTTATGGGATAATGCAAGATAATACCTATTGGGACATACCCGAATTACTAGACTTTCCATTACCTTTTACAGCAGAAGAACTTTTATTACAAGAAGATTTTGACTTACAAGATGGATACCAAGATCCTGAGCATGTACTAAGACATTCAAAAAAGATTGGTTGGACTACTAATCAAGAAGCACCTAATTTACAAATAGGTTGGCTAACAGATAAAAGCATTTCAAGACTTTTACAAGAGTGGGCAAAAGATATTTTCCCACAAGATTTCTTTTCACAAACATATTATAAAATGCCAAACAAAACATTTCCTGCAACTTTAGTTATGACTAAAGCAGGTGAAAGTACAAGATGGCACTATGAAGGATTTTATCCTTGGACAAATTTGACAGAACAACTAAGCAATCCAGGAAGAACAAGTTGTGTTCTTAATATTAAATTAAGTGGCAAAACAGATAATGATATAGTTTTTGGTCAGCCTAGTGAAAAGGTTGTAAATACAGTTGAAAGATTGTATAATCAAAGAACACTAGAACAAGATGTACAATGGTGTGAGAATAAAAATATTAGAAGTAACTTTTACAGTGATGCTATAATGACAATAGATGAAGAAGTTACAGAAATAGATAGAAAAGTTACATATGATTGTCCTTTCTTATTAAATTTAGGACATTTAGATACGCATCCTAATCCTTGGCATAGAGTAGAAAACAGTAGAACTGCAGAGCCAAGAATAAGTTTTAGGTTAATGTGTAATGAAAAATATTCAATGAAGCATTGGGTTGACTTACACAAAGAAGGAAAGTTATTAAATGCAACAAGTTAAAAATCATCTTTGCTCTTTTCCGGAATTGGAACTTCCAATCACTGTGGAAGATATATTTACAGATGATGATTACGAACTTATATACGATAGAGCAAGATTCAATAAAAAAGTAGACATAGTTGAACATCCAGATTTATTTGGCTGGACTATGGCACAAACAGAAAAAATGCATTGGATGTATAGTCCCAATGAACATCAACTTGCTGGTACAGATATTATATTAGAAAAAAATCAAGATTTTGCAGACCTTACATTTGAAGAAAGAAAATATTTAGGTTACAGACCTCCTACAAGCATAGGTGTAATTACAGACAAAAACTTAATGTATAAGTTAAGAGAATATGCACAAGATACTTTTCACGAAGATTATCTTGCAGATATTTGGAGTTTTATGGGTAAAAAAATTGTCCCTATTACACTAATTGGCTTTAGTGGCCCAAGCACATTCCATACTGAAGGCTTAACTGGTTGGAGAAAAGTTGCAGACGAAAGTCTTTTAAAAGATAGAATTGAAACATCGCGTACAAGTGCTGTAGTAAACTTTAGATTGATAGGCGACCCAGATGATTGTTCTATAGAAGTAGCAGAGCCTGATAAGTACTTTACAGAAGTGTATGATAATTTAAACAAAGAATACATAACAAAGTGGGAACAAGATGGCAAAGAACCAGAAACAATGTGGTCAGAGGGCAGAGGTATATCTGTATCTTCAAGTATTGACCAAACATCAAGTGACGAAATGTTAAGTCATCTAACACCTTGTGGGAAGATAGATGGTTATCATCATCCTTTTATTTTAAATTTATCATCATGGCATAGAGTAAACATCAAAACAGAATCTCCAAGAGTAAGTTTAAGATTTATGGGACATAAAAAACATACATTTGATTACTTACAACAGTTAATGGATGAAGGTAGGTTTTTAAAATGTTAGGTTGTTATTGTGATTGTCCTGGTATTGAGTTACCTTTTACTAATGATATTCTTTCTCAACAAGATTTAGATATGATTTATGGTAATACAGAAATACCTAAAACACCTTCTATACAAACTGAAAAAATAAATTGGTATGCAAACTGGTCCACAACAGAGTGGTCAAAGGATGATTTATTAAATGGTGGAGCAATAATCACAGACCAACAATTAAAAAAAGATGTTTGGGAATGGCTACATGAAACAATACATCCGGAATATTTTCAGAAGATTTGGAACATGGCAGGAAGAAAAACTCCGCCTGTTTCTATTTTGTGTTTCTCAGAATCAAGTGCTTGGCATAGAGAAGGGCCTATACAGTTTCCAGAAAATTTGCCACAACATATAAACAAAGATATCGTTGCTGGTCCTAGAGCACCAGCAGTAATTAATTTTAGATTATTAGGTGACCCAGAAGGTAGCAGTTTAGAATTTGCAAAACCACAAGATACTTTAAACAATGCAGAACAAGAGTGTATTAACAAATACTTTGATACTTGGACAGAAGATGTCAACGGAGAACTACATGCTACAGAACATGAAGGTGTAGTATTCACAGCGGCTCAACATTGGCTTGGAGAAACATATAATTGGCAAAACAATTTAACAAAAATAACAGAACATGTGGGTATGCATAATCCATATATTGTAAACTTGTCTAAATGGCATAGAGTACTTACAAATGGAGAACCACGTGTTACTTTTAGAATACATGCTAATACAGATTTAACTTTTGAAGACATTGAACGTTTGCAAGAAAATGGAGAGTTTTTCAAATGAATGGATGTTTCATAGATTGCCCAGACGTAACTTTTCCTTTTACAGCAGATGATTTTTTTGGCGACTTTGATTATGACTTAATATATGGTAGGATTCCTATACCTGGTGATTTAACATTAATGGGTAAAACAGTTAAATGGGCAAATTGGTCAACAGATAATGTAGAACTTATACAAGGTACAAGATTTGAAAATGAAGAACAAGATTTACTGTTTAATAGTGCAGGATTAATTTATGATAACAAATTAAAGCACGATGTTTGGGATTGGATGAATGATACTTTCCATCCAATATATTTTCAAGAGTTATGGAAAACTGGCTTAGGTACTGCCCACCCACCTGTAACTGTTTTATGTTTTTCAAGAACAACAGGTTGGCATAAAGAAGGACCTGTACCAATACCAGACAATGTACCTGCAGATTTTGATACAAGTTATGTTACTAATTGGAGACCACCAGCAGTAATTAATTTTAGATTATTAGGAGATATAGAAGGAAGTGAATTACAATTTGCTGAGCCCAGTGATTCTATGAAAGTAGCAGAACAAGAACTTATACAAAAGTTTTTTGATACTAGTATATTAAGAGCCCAAGAAGACAAAAATCCTTTACCTAATAGTGCTACCTTACCAACAATTATAAAACATAGGTCTATGGTAATGGATGCAAGACAGCATTGGATACAACAAGATACCTATTTGAAATCTTTAACACATAAGGCTACACATTATGGAATGCACAATCCATACATTGTAAATATTTCTGAATGGCACAGAGTTATTACTAATGGCACTCCCAGAGTTACAATGAGAGTACATGCTAATACAGATTTAACATTTAGACAAATAGAAGAATTGGTTGACGCCGGAAAATTTTTTAAATAAATATAATTGGAATATATAATAGTATGATAATAGGAATAACAGGTTTTATGGGCAGTGGCAAAGACACAGTTGCCAAAATGTTCGTAGAAAAAGGTGCAGTACAAGACAGTTTTGCATCACCATTAAAAGATTTATGTGCTAGTGTGTTTGGTTGGGACAGACACATGCTAGAAGGCGATACTGTAGCAAGTAGAGACTTCAGAGAGACAGCAGACATATACTGGACAAGAAAACTAGGCATAGATAACTTTACTCCACGTTTAGCATTACAACTATTGGGTACAGACATAATGCGTACTCATTTCAATCAAGATATTTGGTTAGACAGTTTAGAATATAGAATAAGAAAAAACAATCCACAAGACCAAATTGTTGTTGTAAGCGATTGTAGATTTAAGAATGAATTAGATTTAATCAAACAATTAGACGGTATTGTAATACATGTGATTAGAAATGATTTACCTGAATGGTATGAGACAGCCGTACATGCCAATAAAGGTAGTGTTCCTGCAAAGCATACAATGGAAACACGTTTTGCAAGTGTACATGCCAGTGAATGGAAGTGGGTAGGATATGATTTTGATTATGAAATATCTAACTCGGGAACATTACAAGAACTACAATTACAAGTAGATAATATTCACAATAATATCTTTTCAAGCAAAATCAAAGCAATTTAAAAAAAATTTCTATATTTATCAAAACCTTCAAAAACCTTGTACCCGGGCAGTTTTATAATACCGCTTTTTTTACTGATTCTAGATAAATATTCGTACTAACATATTAATATTAGGAGATTATAATGGCAGAATTAGTATCACCAGGCGTTAGTATTAGTGTATCCGACGAATCATTTTATGCGTCGGCAGGTGCTGGTACTGTACCTTTGATTATCATTGCTACGGCTCAGGATAAAACTGGACCAGATGGATCAAGTACAGCGGCATTTACTACTAAAGCAAACGCAGGTAAATTACAACTAATGACTAGTCAACGTGAGTTATTACAACAGTTTGGTAATCCTTTATTTTACAAATCAGGTTCTACTCAGTTGAATGGTTATGATCTCAACGAATACGGTTTACTAGCGGCCCACAGTTTCTTAGGTTTGGCAAACAGAGCATACGTTCTAAGAGCAGACATAGACCTTGGTCAACTCGAGGCATCATCTTCAGCACCAACTGGTGTTATTGCAGATGGAACATACTGGCTTGACACAACAGCATCAACTTTCGGGTTGAGAGAGTGGTCAGGTACAGCATGGGTAAAGAAAGACGTATCTGTTGTAGACGCAGTTAGCATTAATTCAGGAACAGGTGGACCTAGCAAAGCATTTGGACAGAACGGCGATTACGCAGTTGTGGCAAATACAGCGGCTGGAGGAACTGCTACTGATATTAAATACTACGAAAAATACTCAGATGACTGGTATCAAATAGGTTCTTCAAGTTGGTCAAGTGCTACAAGTGGCGACTTCCAATTTGCAAGTCACTTAGGAGTACCTAGTTTAAGAAGTGATAATGTATCAGCACTATCGGCTGGAGACATTTTTATTCAAACTACAACACCTAACACAGGTGCAAGTTTGGGTACAAAACTTTACAGTTCTTCAAGTAAAGCCTTTAGTTCAGTTGCAACTTCACTTTATGCTTCTACTGACGCGGCATTAACAGCCGTAGGAACAGCCAATGTTAAAGTAGGTGACTTAATTGGTATCTACTCACCAGCAGGCAACAGCGAAGCAGAAATAGAATTAAAGAGACACAATGGTAATACATCATTAGTAGCAACAGGTTCAAGTTTTGGATCTGGTGTTGATGTATCCGGTAACTCAAGCATACAGATTGTATATAACGGAACTACTGCAAACGTAACTTTCGCTAACACAATCTCAGGAAACGCAACAAACTCAACAGCGGAAGATGCCGTGTTTGACATTAATAGTGCATTAAGTACAGCATCAATCACTGAAGTAGTTGCTTCTATTGGTTCGGACACTAACATTGTCCTAACATCAAGCAAAGGTAGAGACATCAAAGTTGTTTCACAACATTCTGACTTTGGACCATCAAGTGTTGGTCTTGGATCAGGTGCCGTAACAGCAGATATTACATACTCTAACTATGCGGCATTGTCATATCAGGCAAGCAAAACTAAAATAGCAGGATCATTAGCAGATGGTACTTTCTGGTACAATGCGACAGTGGCTAAAGCAAACATCGACTTATTAGAACACGATGGTAGTGCTTGGGTTACTTTCACAAAAGACTTACAAGTAACTGCTTCTGCTCCAACAACTCAATCAGATGGAACAGCACTAGTGGCTGGTGATGTATGGTTAGATTCAGATGATACTGAAAGATTCCCATATTTCTACAAGTGGTCAGGCACAGCCTGGGTCGCAGTAGATGGAAGTGACCAACATACAGCAGACGGTATTGTTTTTGCAGACTTCAGACAGTCAGCAAGTAGTTCATTAGATGCAGACGCACCTAATCCTACAGCATATCCAAGTGGTATCTTAGGATTTAACAAACGTGCTTCAGCAGGTAACGTTAAAGAGTATAAGATTAACTATACTCCAAGCGGAACTAACATTGGAAATGTTTGGGTTGACGCATCAGGAAACAAAGTAGATGGTAACATGTATGGATTAAGAAAAGCAGTCCACAACTTAGTGAAAACTAAGATGCAGGCGGCTATTGTTTCTAATGACGACATTAGAAGTGAAATTAATGCATTTAACGTTATTGCCGCTCCTGGATTCCCAGAAATGCTAGATGAAATGGTTGCATTAAGCACAGACAGAAGAAATACTGCTTTTGTTGTTGCTGATTCACCATTCAGACTTAAAGCAGATGCTACAAGCACAAAAAATTGGGCAACAAACGCCAACAATGCTAGTGAGAATGGAGAGGACGGACTTGTTTCTTCTTCACCATACGCGGCTGTTTACTACCCAAGTGCTTTAACAACTAACTTAGATGGAACTAACGTTGTTGTTCCTTCAAGTCACGTTGCTTTAAGAACACTTGCATTTAACGACCAGGTTGCTTTCCCTTGGTTTGCACCAGCAGGCTTCCAAAGAGGTCTAGTGCAAAATGCTACATCAGTAGGTTTTGTAGATCCAGACACCGGTGAGTACACATCAGTGACACTCAACGAAGGTCAAAGAGATACATTATACAGCAACAAAATTAATCCAATTGCTTCATTCCCAGGAAGAGGACTTGCAGTATTTGGACAAAAAACTCTAAACCCAACTGCAAGTGCATTGGATAGAATTAATGTTGCAAGACTTATTGTGTACATAAGAGAAAGACTTGATGATATCGTTAAGCCGTTCTTATTTGAACCAAACGATGCTATTACTAGGCAGAATGCAAAGAACGTTGTCGACGGATTGTTAGACAACCTTGTTATTCAAAGAGGTTTATTTGACTTCGTTACAGTTTGTGACAGTTCAAATAACACTCCTGCTAGAATTGATAGAAACGAACTATACATTGACATCGCTATACAGCCTGTCAAAGCAGTTGAGTTTATATACATTCCGATTAGAATCCAAAACACTTTGGGTACTACAGGATCTAGTTAAACAAAGCATTAATGAAAAAAGGCGTCTTTTAGGCGCCTTTTTTTATGTCTGATTAAAACTGTGTTTAATCTTTTTCACCTATTTTTGATAAATAAATGTAACTTAAGAACTCCACGTAGTAAACAAATGGAGTTTTTGTTGATTAGGAGATAACAAAATGGCAAATCCAACAAGTAACAGATTTGGTGTACCATTAGGAAATGGCGACGCAGGAGTATTACAACCTAAACTGAAATTCAGATTTAGAGTAACTCTTCTTGCAGGTTTCGGTGGTTCTCAGGAAACTAGAGAATTCACACAGAACGTCATGAACGTTACCCGTCCTAAAGTAAACTTTGAAGAAGTTATGATTGACTCTTACAACTCAAAAGTTTATGTCCAAGGTAAACATGCCTGGGATCCAGTTACAGTAGTTATAAGGGACGACATTAGTAATTCTATTTCAAGAATTGTTGGTGCTCAGAACCAAAGACAACTTAACCATTTTGAGCAAACTGCTCCATTGGCAGGATCAGACTATAAATTCGATATGATTATTGAAGCCTTAGATGGTAGTACTGCTGTTCCTACAGAAATATGGACATGTCAGGGTTGTTTCTTAACTAACATTGATTACTCAGAAAGTGATTACGCAACTTCAGAACCAGTCACAGTTTCTATGACAGTTAGAATGGATAACTGTATTCACGAAGCAGGTGATAGTGCTGTAACAGCCGGAATCAACCAAGGCGGAATAATGGAAGACGTTACACCACCTAATGCCAGCAACGCAAATGCTTCTGGCGGTAACCCGTAAGCAATCGTAGGCAATTAGGTTTAACTTAAACGTTGAATTAATTTTGTAAAGCAAGTCGACAAGATGTCGACTTGTCTTTACGGTTAGGTAGATTATATGGCAATATTCGGTAGAAAATTTGGAGGAGGATCAGGCTCTGCAGTATTTGGCGGTATATCATATAGTCCCAATCAAGGCTTAGACTTCGGTAATCCTCTACCACAAGCAATTCGTAGACAATTAGGCGGCGGACAAAACTTATTTAATGGTCAAGTATCCGCTGGAACACCTAACGACAGATTAAGAGGCGGCACAGGTAAAGTAGCAGGATATGTTGGTGCATTTAACAACGCCGGTAGATTTAATCCTAGTATTACACCACCCAGACAAAAGTTTGAAGGATATGTAAACTTCCATTTCAATGCGGCAGTTGGCATAACCTCTCTCAACAATAATGATACAAGAAATTCTTTAAGTAGTTTGTGTAGAACTGCTGAAGTACCAACGGCTGAAATACAAACAGATGTAAAAAATCAATACAATAGAAAACGTGTA
>Ga0163110_10000320_pt1 | contig 22056 bp, 21 predicted proteins | sample CRUFie1St17metaG_FD_108703 | JGI IMG/M metagenome (GOLD analysis project Ga0163110, IMG submission 108703) | Marine microbial communities from the Costa Rica Dome - CRUD Field 142mm St17 metaG | ecosystem: Environmental > Aquatic > Marine > Oceanic > Photic zone | place: Costa Rica: the Eastern...
GCGGTTTCCTCGATTTCTTGCCATTCATCAACTAATTGGTTTAATTGATTCTTGGCCTCTTTTAGGTCATCATCAACTAAGGTAGTAGCACCGCCGGAAATAATTTGGGTATCTGTTAAGATTTCATTTTCATTAGAACTTGAGAAGTTTACTTGTTGCTGTATCCAAGCAAGTTCCTCGTCAGTCAACTCCATACAGATTGGGTGGTCGATAATCGATTCAGGATCCATGACCAAACTTTCGAGATAAGTGGAGTTCAAATTATCAAATTCTCTTTGTAAAATATGTCTCTGTCTAGTGTTCATTAATTCAAGATTACAGTGAACCAACAAGAGATGGTCAGATGAACGAATGTTGTCTATTATTGTGCGCAACATCTTCATGACTGATGTGAAACTATTTGTTGATAGTAAATACTCAATGTCGGAAAACATAACCACTGCTTGCTTGTTCGCCCATAAAAATTCATTCACTTTTTCGTTGATTACCACTGGATTTGGCGCAACTGATTGCTCTTGGCTAACAGCGCTCAAGAGCCAGCAAGAGGATTCAGGCATACTGTAATTCTTTGCGAGTTCTAGGGCATCATTACGCGAGAATACAATTAATGGTCGTCCATGGGATGCTAATAACCCCGACAGGGAAAATACCAAATCTGGAGTTTCACTATCTGCTACCAATGTATCGCCATAATTTAGGTATCTTTCACCTAGGTCAAATTTTTGCAACTTTGCTTTTGTCAACTGCCGAATATATTCCGGCGCCTCAACAACTACCTCTTGTTCTGGCAAACGTGCTTCGCGTCGCCAACTACGTGAGGTGAGTTGAACATAATTCCACCAATCTGATTCCTGACCTTCATCATCTTGTTCGGCATTGACTAAGGCAAAATCAGGATAAAGATTGACTACGCGAATCACATCATCATCAGCCAACTCGACAAGGGAAATTAACGCGTCAAGTGCAGCTGAATCACGTTCAATTTCCAACAAGGCCTCAAGCCCACCTAACACTGCATCTCCTTCATGGATAGCAATCTTTGGTTGAGCATCATGAATTACAACTTGACTTACACGAGGCATAAGTTCCTTCGGACGACGCTCAATTCTGATATACCCTGAGATGTCCAACCGCATCATATCTGCCGCCAATTTTGCTAAGGCATCATGTCCGCCTCGACGAACTTCAATCACGACACCCTGCGGCAATTCCACCAATCTTCTCACCCCTTCACTGTCAGCCTTGTCTTAGTGTTATTGAAAGATGCGGAAGAATAGAGTCTCAAAGTGGCTATTTCGGAACACATTGGCTAAAGCCAATAAGCATTACAAAGGCTTAATTTCACAAAGGCGATGAGTATAACCATGGCACCTCCAAGTGGGCTGATTAGGTTCGACCAATTAGTCCTGTGTCTGCCATACAAGCGCCAACTAAGGGTTGCAATTGGGCTATCATCGTTTATTGCAATTATTGGTTTCCTCAGTGTAATTTTTGGTAATGTTGCCGCTGTATTTTTACCAGTGATTTTAGCATTGAGTTTTGGCATTATATTCTTCTTTGCTTTTGATATATTGAGTGTAGTAAAAACCCCGATAGCAGTAAATATGAATCATCCTTTCTTCGCTGATGAGCCAATTGGCAAGGCGACTGTTCATGTTCAATTCTCTGACCAACAGTGGCGAGAAATTGGCCCACACAGAGTTCGTCTGGTTCCCGATGATATGTCAGGTGGATTCAATCTAGTTGAAGACCATGATGACTACAAACTAATTGGGCACTACACTAGCAATAATAACAAAACCAGAATCATGAAACAGGTTATTATCATCAATCAAGCATTGAGTCTTAGAGATGGAGTGAATGACGATTACGACCCGATTGAGGCGGCTCGAGAACGGGAAACCATGGATTACGGTTTGCTGGAGCGTGATTGGCTTGACGAAGAAGCAATCTCAGTAGAGGGGCCGCTAGCCAAACTAATCAATAAAGAATGATGATGCTGATTAAAATCACCCTGTTAGTTCAATAACTATGCTGAATGGGGAGAACATGTGTCAAAATCCAATCACTGGACCTCACTGATTGGTGATTTACCAGATAGTTATCGAGAAACCTTACTCGGTGCGTCGCTGTCTCGCCAGTTTGCGAGACTTCCGTTATGGCTGTCCCACCCATCAAACATTGGCGGATTCTATGGATTATTAATTGCAATAGCGCTGTTATTGCCATATAGATTTGGGCTAGAGAATAGTGACGGCTGGTTTGCAGACTGGACTTTGCATTGCGCTCTCCTGATTATTGCATGTTTTTTCTTGGGTATTTGCTCGACGCTGATAACTGCAATATCTGGAAGATTTCCTGTAGCACCAGCTCGGTTGATACTCTACCCTATGCCATTCGTAGGTTTGGCACTCTTGTCAATTGACAGAACTGACATTGTGTCGATTTATCCATTCATCTCATGGACTCTAATCATGTTGCCTGGACCCCTGTATGTTCATCTTTCATGGGCCCCGCGCTGGCGTTTGTTATGCATGCTTGACGACGGAAAAAACCCGTTTGAAGGCGTAAATTTGGGATTTGAAGGGCGTGATGAGCTCGACCAAAGTAGTATGGACACAGAGATTGAGTCTGTAATTGATGACTTCGAGAGTTCCGAAGAATAATCAGATGAGGCCTAATTTTGGTCCAACACGCTCAAAGATTCTCAATACCTCATCAAGGTCAGTGCGACTTAGTCCTGCAGACATCTGAGTTCGAATCCTAGCCTTATCTCTTGCAACCATTGGGAATACAATAGCCCCTGCCATTACACCTTCATTAGAGAGTTGTGTGGTGAACTCCTTGGCTACACTTGATTCCCCGCACATTACCGGAATGATTGGTGTTGTTGAGACCCCTGTATCGAATCCCATAGACTGCAGTTCTGTCCTAAAATAATTCGTGTTTTCCCACAACTTTTGGTGATGCTCTGGCTCCTCCATCAGCACTTCAACAGCCGCTTTTTGCGCTGCTGCAACACCTGGTGGTTGCGAACCTGACAATAACCACGACCTCGAGTGATTCAATGCATGATTGCGCGTCATTTCTGTCCCGGCTAAAATGCCGCCTTGAACGCCTAGAGCCTTGGAAAATGAGCCGGTTTCAAAATCAATACTGCCTTGTAGGCCAAAGTGATCGACAATACCGGCCCCAGTATCACCTAAGACTCCTTCTCCATGACAGTCATCGACATACACCATTGCACCATATTCCTTTGCCAATTTATCAATCTCATCTAGTGGTGCAATGTCACCGTCCATAGAAAATACGCCATCGGTAATGATTAGTTTTCGTTTTGCCTCTGAGTTTGCCGATAGGACGGCTTCCAACTCACCCATGTCATTGTGCGCATATACGGCTCGATTGGCCTTAGTTAACCGAACACCGTCAATTATCGACCCATGGTTTAATTCATCACTGATTATTACATCATCCTTACCCGTAACTAATGTTGGTATGAGTCCGACGTTTACGGTGTAACCGGCAGAATAGATTAGAGCCGCTTCAACTTTTTTGAATTCCGCAACCTTCTGTTCTGCAGCGAGGTGGATGTCCATAGTTCCAGCAATAGCTCTAACACTGCCACTGCCAGCACCATATTTCTTAGTTGCTTCAATCATTGCATTAACAACCTTAGGGTGCGTTGTCAGATTGAGGTAGTTGTTTGCTGAGAGCATTATTGTGGGCTTGCCGTCCATGTTACATCTTGGTTGATTTGGGCTCTCAAGAGTCGGAGGCTCCCACAGCAGAGATTGCTCTGATAACTCCTGATAGCGCGCCTCCATCCAACTCATGTCGCCCGGCATTTATTCCACCACACATTACCCAGTTGTTGGTACTTCAAGGCCTTTTGTATGGCAATTTGTAGGATGAAGGTCAAAAAGGAGAAGCATTTCGCCGTGCCATGCGCATTTCGGGAACTGTTAGTAGTGGCTTGGGCAGAGCGCATATTTTCATGGCACAAAAGCACTATCAGGACCAATTTCAGAGTTTATTAGGGACATCCGTATGGCCAGGAACGCTCAATCTAAATGTCTCTGGAGATGACTTAAGAAATTATATTGCATTGCGTTTGAAATCTGGCATTGACACCTTGGATGCGTCTGATGAGTTAACTGAACAAGCACTCGCAATCGATGTCAACAGTTTAGCGGCCCATAGAGTTAGAGGATTTCTGCGGGATGGTGTATCCTTTGGCGGGGCTACAGCATTCAAAGCTGAGTTTGGTTTTGGTGAGGACAGCGTTGAATGTGCAGTGTTAATCCCTGACTTGACTCGCCATTATGATGTGGTTGAGATAATATCAGCGAAGTTCTTACGAGAGCATTTCTCGTTGGTTGATGGAGATATTGTAACAATTCAATTATCATGATTTATGTGGTGCATAGGGAAGTCTGCCAATCATCGACCACTCGTGCAGAATCATTGATTCCATCTCCAACTTACACCCTGCCTCCCAACGACTCATCATTGTTCGTTCTAGATACTCACCGCTCGGAGGTGGTGTGAAAGTTACTAGAGTCTCCTCACTATTTGGGTGCTCAAAATCCGGCCAAATTACATCCCACAATACTAGCCACTCTGGTGGGGCTACTCCGAAATCTACCGAAATATCGGGCTGATTTATCGCATCAACGATTTGTTGTTGGGTTAATTCGCCCGTAGATAGGCCGTATAGGGCCATCGCAGTTCGTCTGACCTGATTCCACAAGAAAGCCTCTCCCGTTATTTCGAAACCAACAACTCTTCCATCAACTTTCCATGGTTGGCAAGCGTAGATTTTCCGTATTGGATTCTTACCCTCCTCAAGTTTGGCGAAATTTGTTGCATTATACGTGCCAACAAACAGACTCAACCAATCTTGAAAGATCTCACCAGGATAATTCCATCCTTGTATGCCTTCTAACCGGTATCTATACACTCGTTGTGAAGCCAACCTCGGATTCCAGTCATCAGAAACTTCGTGAACATTCAGAAAGCCTATCTCGTTTGGGAGACGGTCATCAACCGCTCTAATCATCTTCCGTCTACCAAGTGATTGCCATAATGACCTATCGATAGTAACGGCACCACCATTTCTACGCACGTTTACACCAGCGTCGGTTCGACTCGACAGCACTAAATTATGTCCAGCATCCTTGCTGAGCCATTTTAATTTGGTAAAAGCCTTAATCAATTCTCCCTGAACTGTTCTAACATCTGGCTGAATCTGGCTACCGTGGAAGTGTCTTCCAATATATCCAATGGTAAATGCGAGGCGAACTCGCTCTGACATCATACCACTTATTCCTCAAGCAGGAGTGCTGACGCCTCTTCTGGAGAATAGCCAAGTCCGCCTACTGACCATTTGATGGCAGATTTTAGCCACGGCATTACCTGTGGGTTTGATTTTGTTGGGTCTACTACCTCGATAGCGTCAACTAAATTGCGAGCCGCCATGTATAGTCGGTCATCAATCGGGATATCAGCCAATTCTAGCCGTCGAGCATAGCGCTCATACTCTTTGATGGCTTGTGGAATCCTGCGACATTCAAGCGCAAAGTCGGCAAAATCGACGATGTATTCATCGTTTTCCTCGTCTAGATTCATGGCTTTTTTGTATGCCATCATTATTTTGCCACCGGGTATTACGTCATCTTGAGCCTCAACATTCAGCATATTGGCAAATTCAGCGTATGTGTGGTGAACTGCCGCCACATCTTTGTTTGATTTACACATGTCGTCTAGCATTTGCACTGCGCCTTCAAGGTCGCCTTCAGCAAATCTCTCAATAGCAGGTTGTAGAATTTCCTCACTCATCTTCGCAACTCCTTTGAATTGTGCGGAGAGGTCTCGGTTATTGAATGACTCGCTTGGAATCACTCACTGTTGCCGGCGGATATTGTCTCTTTCAGATCACTCAGTAGGTTTGATTGACTATGCTTCTTGTGCATCTCATTAAGCAGCATTTTACACTTGTCCCACTCTCTGATAGAATAGAAGCAGTGCTTAGGATCTGGCCTAACAGTTCGGATTGTTCTTTGGTAAGTTAAAATGCCGACAAAGGAGCGTAGTAGCGATTTTTTCGCCGTCTCTGCTGCAGTATCATCAGCGCTGTCTGCCGACCCTGGCATATTTACTGCGCCAGCGGCGCCCATGGATTCATCGACGATGCCAACCCCAGAGTCGGTTAATATTGAGACTGTAGCATATCCGAAAACGGTCCCAACTGGTGTTCTTTCAACGATAACCTCGGAAATTCGGTCAAATAATATCCTTCGGTGTGAACGCGAAAGTAAGAAACTGTGTTCGAAAATTACTGCGTCAGAAGTGATAGCGTAGTGGAAGCTATTCTGATAATATAGTGTCATAACAGCGAATAAACTAGCATAGAGGATACCAAATATTGTGTAGTTATAATCAAAATTGAAGTTTCCACCAATAGGTTCATCCAAAAAGAATGTTGCCCTTTCTGCGACCTTATCTATTTGGATAATTAGCGGTGAAAATGACACTAGCAGCAAGAATAGTGATATCCAGCGACCCGAAGTAGAGGTGTTCAGCAATCTGTTGAACCATGTTATGATTAGCATAACAACGGTAAAACTAAACAACTCTGAAAAGCCCATGAATGAAAGTGTTAGGTCTAGCAAGAAGTTTTCACTTTGAAGATTATCAACCCTAGCGAATAATAAATGGACAAACAGCACGAGTAGTGCTAGTGCATACATTCCAACAAATGCGAACGTGCTGGGTTTCTTTGTCAGGTGGATTTCTTCACCAGGAATTAATCGAAATTTTTTGGCTAAGGTTTCAGCATTTTTTGACTCAAGTTCTTCACTTGCCGTCGAACCCTGAGTAGAATCTTCATCGCCCATAATTGCCCCTCTTGGTTATGTTTAGGGTCTTATCCCAAATGAATGTTACCCCGTGCCGCTGAGAATCAGTGCAGTATACCCCATGAATGCTCAGCATTGCCACGTATCCAATCATAGTCGCTAGAGCTACGCTTTCCATTGGCATCCTCGATCAATAAATCTACAACTTTTAGTGGATACTCGTTGTAAGTAAAATTAGAAACTAAGCCACCGATTGTCGGCTGCTCAAACGCCCAATGTGCACGGTCAATCGCTTCAACATCGATATTTATCTTCACTGATTCCGTTGCCATCTCTATTTTGAAGCCGGGAAGATAACTGCCCGGACTCGCTCCGTGACTGCCTTCGACTGAGGCACAAGCATATTTCTCAACCCTGACTTTGGTAAATGGGATACTATGTCCTGATTTTGCATCATGAAACAGACCCCCTTGTGACAAACTCATGTGACTGATATCGCGTTTTCTCCAAGGTTGATTATCTCTTGAAGAAATCGTCAAACTAAGATGTGGTAAAAACCAATCAATGTAGGAACCATCGCTCAGGTGAAGCATACCCCAATACCATGGAACCGATGGCGCTTGGACACAGACTTTCTGAAAATATGCTGTTCCAGATATAGCCTTATCATCTAGATTACCAGTAACTTTGCACCCATGTAATCTGAGAATATCATAACCCATTCCCATAGCATATGTCGCTGTTGCATGTCGTGCGGTGGACATGGCTTCGTTCCAAGGTGTTAATGAGAATTCCATTTTACTCGGAACGGTTTCATGTTTCGAAAATTCATCGGAGTGAAGATTCAGCCAAGATTCACTCAAATCGCTCTTTAATCCCATTGACATATCTTCATCGGTTAACGGAATCACCGCACCACCCCCTGCACCGGAGTGAGATGACTTCTCCGGCCAAGCAGGGTGATCATCATCAACTACTATCATTCTACACTTCTTCTTGATGTAAGGCTCAAACATACGATTCCCATCGAACCACCACGCACAAACCATGCCATCTAGAGATATTCCTCCATGGCCGTCGAATCCTGGTCGGCCTTTTGGAGTCCATTCTGTGCCACTGACCAGAACCTTGGGGTTATCTTTTGTTGACCACAATACCATCAGTTGTTTGCCGCTAGGATTTCCATTTTCATCGTCCAGCATAAGCAACCACCACCACCAGTCCCAAGTTAGGTGGTGCAACGGAGGGCGCTCTTGCAACTTCCACATTCGAGAAAGATCACCAGCAAATTTTTCCATACCGTCAATCATTCTATTTCCTTCCCTTTGAATATTGCTCCACCGAGAAACAGCAAAGCTGTTGCTTGAATAAGCAAAACAACTGTAGCAATTATCATAGAGAGAAATGGACTTATGTTTCCAAGACCAGGGTTTGCATAGAAATATTGCAATGGTTCCGAGCCGATTAACTCCTCACTCTCAAATCCAAGAGCGTCAGTTCCCTCAACTGAAAACCCTGAATAAATCAGTAACGTCATGTCTGGCCAAACTATCATGCTTGCTGAATCTACAATGATTAGTGCCCAGCCAATGACTGAGAAGCGAAGTATCGGAGCATCTGGAACGCCCATAGATAGTAGTGCCATACCCAATTCCCAAGCAGCAAACGGTATCGCCAAAATTATTCCATAGCGCCACATCACACCAAGAAAGCAAAACAGCATACCATAGACTAGGGTTGCCATCATGGCAGCAAATAGTATTGCAAGCCATATGCCAAATTCTGAGAACCGAAATAATGAGTCACCTGGCCCGGCAAATCCGGTGACTATGGCAGAAATTAAGGTCAATATAATCAGATATGGCCAGACGATACCAAGGTATCCAATAACTCGGTAAAAGAAAACCTCAGTCCTTGCAATAGGTTTGGTAAGCATGTAATGCATAGTGCCTGAATTCATCTCGTCACGAATTAAACCTGTAGCCATAAATAGAGGGATAAAAATGCTGATGATGAAGACGAAGCCCAGTTTTCCTATGCCCAAGATTGATGCCCTGTGCAGTGCCTCCTTTGCATAAGCTTCGTCATCGGGATCTTCGTCTACAAAACTGTCCGCATCATATCTGAATTCCCCGGTTAATGTCAATGATAATTCAATATCGCACTCGACACCGTTGTCATTAGTGTCTTTTTGCGAGCTGGTCCGGTCGTCTGTTCTGCAGTCACCATCATCATCATAACCAACACTTACTGAACGAGTCCCAGTAGGAGATTCATTCCAATCAAAATCATCTTCATCTATCCAAACACTAGGATCGTCAGGTGGTATGGGTGGATCAAAAAACCCGGGATTGGACAAGGCAGAGAATGGATTAGTGCCGTATAGGCGCTCCTGTCCATCCGGGTAGGAATCCCCATCAGAATCGACAGAATCCCCATCATTATCCACAGACTCAAAATCTCTTTGCATAGCATCAACATAAAACATCATTAGCAGACTAATAATAACTAAACCAGTTATTAGCACCACCCAGGTGGAGATTTTCGTTCTATACTGTCGCATTGTAAACTCAGTAATAGCTGATGCTTTACGGTCGAGTGCACGGAAAATTGTGTTGGTTTTGTCAGCCATCACGGACCACCCCCACCTGTTAGATAGCCTAGAATTGATGCTAAATCATCATCTGGATTATCAATCGAGTTTACTTTATGTCCACCATCAATTATGGTCGTTGGCAGATGACTGTGAAAATCACCCAAGTTATGAGTTTGGACAGTTAATTTTTGTGGGTCTTGAAATGATATTCCGTGGACAGAACCGATATCGATGACGCTTTTTGCTAGTTCTTTAGGCGACTCACACCCAATATCTATTCGATGTGGGATATTATCCATTTTCTCCCTTATCGCATGAAGATTTCCAAGTGCTAGAAGTCGGCCATGGTGAAGAATAACAATTTGTTCTGTAATTCGCTCTATCTCCGTGAGTATGTGACTACTAACAATCACCGTTCGACCCATTCGGCCTAATTCTCTAATAACATTCATGATTGTTGTTCTAGCCAATGGGTCGCAGCCTTGTAGTGGCTCATCCAAAATAATTAATTCTGGATCGCTAACAAGTGCGTGGGCTATCTTTGTTCGCTGCCGCATGCCTTTGGAGAAACGCCCAATTTGTTTGTGAGCGACATCTAGTAAGCCAACAAAATCTAGAACTCTATCAGCTTCAGCTTTAGCCTCGTCTCTAGTAAGGCCATTTAGTCGGGCAAAAGTCGATATGAAATCGTGTGCAGTCATCCAGTCATGCATTTTTTCTCCCTCGGGGACAAATCCAACTCTTGAATACGGTGCTGGATTTTTCCAGGGGTTTGTGCCAAACAGTCGTACTTGTCCAGAACTAGGTTTTAGTTTACCCATTAGAATCTTGAACAGGGTCGATTTACCTGCTCCATTGAGGCCCAGTATTCCCGTTACCCCGCCAGATAGCGCCAGGGTTACACCGCTGAGTGCGTGAATTTTCCCGTAGGTTTTGCTGACATTTTCGAGCAGAATTACTGGCGCTTTTTGCTCGGGCTGCCACTCAGTGGTTTCTGCTCGACCCTCTTGATGGATATCCGGCATCATTCTCTAGTCACCTCCATCGATGCTACTCGGGATGAAAGAATGTAGAGGAAAAAGGCATTCATCAATACTAGCGATGCAAGTGACCAAGTCCATGAATACTGATCGTAGGTAGTTTGTGTACCAACAAGCGCTTGACCTACATGAGCCAGACAATCATATGGAGAAAGCAAATACATTACATCACGTTCGAATAAATTTGATACTAACACGGCCAGTGTTTTGGTTCCTAAAACGATGGCAACTAGTCCTATGCCCGGGAAAAACTTGCCTTTGGAGACGCTCGAAAGTCCAAGTCCTATACTGGTATACGTCACAATTAAGATTATTCCACCAACAAATGCAGCCAAAAATAGAGGAAATGTATCAATGATCCATGCCCAACCTCGACCCATCACGATTATCTCGACGAAATAATAAATCATTAGCGTTAGTAACACCACAAATGCCTGAATCATTGCTACTGAAATGTATTTCATCATTACATAATCAAAACGACTGATAGGCCGGGAGAAATACAGGGCAGACGTGCCGTGATATCTATCCTCGCTGATTACTCCACCAACAAGTAATGCCGCCAGTATCGGATAATACAGCATGTTACGGGGGAAGAAGCCTAGAACATGTCCATACAAATTGTCACGATTTACTCCCCACATAGTGTGTAATTCTGGACTTCCAATCAGGGCGGACAATAAGGTCAGACCAACATCGCCAAGTGAGGCGATAAATACAATGACAATAAACAGCTTTGTCGGCAAACTCCACGGTCGGTGACCCTTACGGAATATACCAAGGACATGGTGTCTTAGTATTGCCCAATTTCTCATCCAGCGTGGATTTAATGGTCCATTCCACGGTTTGTAAATTTGCTCAAACACATAACCGACAGAGGCGGTGTTACTGGTAACTTGTGCGGTGGTTGATTCATCACCGTCCTTTGAACCCCATGCAGCATCCATTCTGCCTTGTCCTGTAACTGGGACATTCTCGGAATAAGACAAATCATTGGCGGTAGTTTGTGAAGTTGAGTCTAATTGTTCACTCATGACCCTCCCCCCATGTAGCCCGGAGCATCAACTTGGCGACCTTGCACCGGGCTCCTTAGTAGGTCCTCACTTGTCTTTACTTCATACCCCAGATTTTCCATTATTACAATGAACAAATCCTCCAATGAGGCTTCGTATTCATGCATCCGACGAATCTGCGAATCAACTTCTTTTGCACAGGCTAAAATTTTCGAGGTAGTGTCATCATTTTCGTGTAAGACGCGCATTATTCTACCCTCTCGTCGAACAGTCAAGCCTATCGACATCATTTTTTCTTCTAGCTTCGAAGCATTACCCCATACATGAATTTCAATTTCTCTGTCGATATCTTTCAAATCATCAATTTTCCCCTGAGCAGCTAGTTTGCCTTTGTGAAGTAGCACCATATTCTCACAAACTCTCTCAACGTCATCCATAAGATGAGACGCCATCATGACTGACCTATTCCCATTGTTAACCATGTTTTGCAGAGTCGAAATCATGAACTCGCGTGCAGTTGCATCCAATCCGTTAGATGGCTCGTCCGCAATTATCAATTCAGGATCGTGGATTATGCTACAAGCGAGCTTAGTGGCCTGCTTCATGCCTGTAGAAAAACTTCCAATATTACGATATCTTTGCTCACCAAGGCCAACATATTGCAGAACTTCATGCGCCCTTGACATAGCAACAATGGGATTCATTCCAAGCAGTTCTCCAGAATATTTCACTTGATGAATTGCTTCCATATCTGGGTTCAACGCATCATATTCAGGCATGTAGCCTATGCGAGAACGAATCGCGGCACCCTCGGTACGAATATCATGGCCTAGCACAGTGCCATGGCCGGATGTTGCTTGAATTAGACCTAAAATTGTCTTCAAAAATGTGGATTTTCCGGCGCCATTTGGTCCGAGTAAACCGGTTGCACCTTTTCTTATCTTGAGATTGAGATTTTCCAACGCCAAATGAGGTCCATAAGACTTGGATAAATCCGTAGTCTCGATGATATACTCAACATCCGACATTGTTTCTCAGCCAAACGAGGTAACAGGCGACCTTTGAATGCTACGCTATATTGGCCAATTAAATATCTGGCTTAATGCCGTCGCGAGTCTTGATTGCTACTCCCTTTCTCATGGTAGCGAGCTCAACTGAAGTGGAGCAGGAAACACCATGACCAATTAATTCGCCGTTTACCGAACATATGAAACAGGCTTCTCCTGGCCTCAGCCAAGGATCGGAGGCAAGGACGAATCCATGAAACACGTTTCGCCCTTTGCGAACAAATGGCACGGCATCTTCATCGACTACCACCACTGCTAAACCCTCACCTGAGTATGGTCCAATTGAGGAGTCAGTAAATCCGTTAGGTAATACCCTGCGTCGACGATTAAACAACTCGATAGCTCCAAAGTTAGCCAATGATAGACCGCCGTCACCTAGTCGAAAACTAGCTAGGTGTTCACCATTTGGAGACAGCAAATTTTTGATTCTCCCGTGCTTATTGACAACAAATTCCATGGATGAAGTAAGCTCATTGGCGGTTTCTTGATCGGTGTTGAACAAGACTGCAAGCTTGTCACGCGCCTTGCGCCGATTAAGTGCAATCATACTATTATTGAAGGCTTCATCATCTAAAATCATGATTTTATTGTTCACTAAATCAATATCAAACATTAAGTCATAATCGTTTAATTTGGCAAATATTTCGACTTCAAAATTCTCACTACGCAGGTCAATGGGAATAATCCCCCTGCCACCCAAACCAAATTGTTCTAACTCTGTGGCTAATTTCGCCATGTCTAAGTGATTAGTCCACAGCCAACTCGGGCCCTCAATGTGACAAAATGGGTTGAGATCCTCCAAGGTATATGGGACAAGTCCAATTGGTGTGTCAACCATGATTTCGATATCCGGTGCACACTTGATTAATTTTGCAACTAAACTGTCACATTTGTCTCGCCATGGCCCGGACTGGCCGTAAAATATCAACACTGACCCATCATTTGAAATCGAGGAATTAGAAGGGTGCCAGCGGTTCTTCAGGAGATTTTTTGCTGTAATTATGTGGGGTCTTCTGTCGGTGTCGGAACCGGCCCACTGCTCACCACCCTTACGTGGAGTCTGCTGTGCATCAAGAATCCAATTCCAAGCGGTTTCCCAGCGACCAACGTTGGTCACATCCTGCGAGGATGTAGTTTCATCTAGTGGAATAGCATCACGATTTTGTTGAATCAAATGTGAGGTTGCTGGATTGGTAGTTAGCCACAAAAAGGCATCTCTTAGTGCGGGGTGCATGTGGCTTCTCTGCTCAACGAGTCGCCAGATTTTACCGTCTCTGACTGCTTGACGACATCTCGAAAGTTCCGCCAAGGTGATTTCAAGATTATACTTTGATAGCAGGGTTATTTGCTCTTGATTCGGTAGTGACCTCACCATATCTGGCGAATAAGATGTTATGCAAGGAGTGATAATTGGCCATTCAACTAACCCGTCCAATCTTTCAGTGCCCCAAGGAGTGAGAATCCTTCCGTCACGTGCAAACAGCGCATATGCTGCGGAGTCAAATAAATCTGCACCGAGGGCAATCGACATAGGAAATAACATCGGATGGCCACATCCAAACATGTGAACTGGCCGGTTGGGTGGCAAAAATGGTAATGTCGCAAGCATTATCTTCGCATAATCTCGGTAGCGTTGTTGCTCCATAACTGGGACAATGCCACCTATTGGGTGGACAGCAAAACTGTATTTCGCCATTTCAGTAGCAGAAATTTCTCTTAATTCAGGGTAGATTCCACCTTGGATTGGTCCGTTGAGCATTGTTCCTTGGGCACTGTTAATGGAAATTTCCGAACGATTTATTGTTTCCATAACTGCATTCTGGACTTCAGAGTGAGTCATATCAGGCCTAGAAAAAACGTCTAGCATAGTGGCAATATCTACGCCAATATTACGCTGAAATTCAACTATTTCATCCACTCCTACATCGATATCTCCATAGACATAGGCTTGGAAGGTTCCTGAATCAGTCATCACAACCCCCGGATAATCCAACAGTGCGTGAACGCCATCCTTTAGCGCCTTGTCGCTCAACTCTGGATGTTTTCGTATGATGTATGAATTAGTAATCAAGGCACCTATTCCATACCTATCCCACATTTCGCGTGGTTCAATTGTCCGGATATTTGGATTGATTACTGGAAGCAGTGCTGGCGTTGTCAAAATCCCATGCTTGGTGTGTAATTTTCCAAGTCTTGCTCTACCATCTCTGACTGTTACTTCGAACAAGCCCTCATCACCTGCACGGCATGGTTCGGGGTCGGGTCTTGGCAGGTCAGACCACACTGGCATAAACAGCGCTGATTGGTTGGTGATTTGAATTAATCCATAGAATCAACAAACTATCAAACAAACTCGACATTTCCGTGCGCTAGAATAAATTCTCTCCCCAACTCATCAAATGTGTCCAGCAATTTTCTAGAAAAGCGTATTTTTTCGACTTCTGAATCAGCTTCCAAATCTGCCTTGATGCCGTCAAGAGTTCCAGGTGCTGCGCCGCATGACAAACATGCTCCGGTAAGGTCTAAAACCATTTCAAGCGTTGATTTACCATCGCTTTCAAAAACTGAATGTGAATCTACTTTGATGCCCCCTCCGTGTCCATCTAGTGCAGCTCTGACACTACCCAGTCGGGAAAGAAGCGCTGGAACCAATTCCTCTGAATCCAAGATGTCAAATAAAGACATTCTCCGTAGTTTTGCTTCGCGAATAGGGTCAACTGTTTCCTGAATTCGTTTGTTCGCTTCAGCATCGAGGGATTGCTTTGCCTCTGCTGCATATTTTGCGATCAAATCGTCATCAGTCATGGTTACTGTAATGTCCTTTGGTTTTTCATTGTTTGTAGTTTTTAGGCCAACCTAAAACCGTAGGACTGCGCCCCAGTTTTTTACACTCATTGATAAAGGTGAATCCTGTGGTCTGGCTGGGTGAGAAGGTGTCAGAACCAGTCTTGGACATTCGTAATCTTCATGTTTCAGTGGAGGGTAAAGAGATAATCAAGGGCATCGACCTTAGAATCAACTCTGGTGAAATCCATGCCATTATGGGCAGAAATGGTGCCGGTAAATCTACCTTAGCACATGTTTTGATGGGCCACCCCGCATTTGAAATTACTCACGGAGAAATTGACTTTCTCGGCAAGTCAATAGACGAATATGATGTTTTTGAAAGAGCAAGAGCCGGTATGTTTCTTTCATTTCAATATCCACCCTCAATTCCAGGTGTTCAAGTCGGTAACTTTCTCAAGAAATCGGTGAACAATGTCAGAGCTGAAAACGTCAAAGCACGCGAATTCCGCAAAGAACTTACCGCTGCAATGGACAAACTAGAAATGGATAAGAGTTTCTTATCACGTTACGTCAATGATGGCTTCAGCGGTGGGGAAAAGAAGCGCTTGGAGATGCTTCAAATGATGTTGCTAAAACCTAACCTAGCACTGCTTGACGAAACTGACTCTGGACTAGATATTGACGCACTAAGGTTAGTAGCGAAGGGCATCAATGAAACCGCCGAAAATACGGGTGTCTTGGTAATTACCCACTACCAGCGTCTGCTTGATCTTGTTAAACCACATTACGTTCACGCGATGATTGACGGTAAATTCGTTAAGTCAGGTGGCCCGGAGCTGGCTCTGAAACTGGAAGATAAAGGATATGATTGGTTGGAGGCATGAAAATGAGTGACGAGGCAATGAATGCAGTTGGCGAATACAAGTATGGTTTCCACGATCCGGAAAATGCAACCATCAGATTTGATAATGGCTTATCTGAGCAAGTAGTCAGAGACATCTCAGAATTGAAAGAAGAGCCTGAATGGATGACTGAAATCAGAGTAAAAGCCTATCATCATTTCATGGAACGGCCGATGCCTGATTGGGGCAATTGCAATATGTTGGAATCGATAAAATTCGATGATGTAACTTATTTTCTACGTTCATCCGATAAAACGGAGAAAAATTGGGATGACGTGCCTGACGACATTAAGAACACCTTTGATAGATTAGGTATTCCAGAAGCCGAGCAAAAATGGTTAGGTGGCGTTACAGCACAGTATGAATCTGAAGCCGTCTATCATTCAATAAGAGAAGACTTGGAGGAACAAGGCGTTATTTTCCTAGACATGGATTCTGGGCTCAAAGAACACCCAGAATTGGTGAAAAAATTCTTCGGCACCGTGATTCCCTATGCTGACAACAAATTTTCTGCATTGAACACTGCAGTCTGGAGTGGCGGCTCGTTCATCTATGTGCCAAAGGGAGTACATGTCGAAATGCCTGTGCAAGCATACTTCCGCATCAACGCAAAAAATATGGGGCAATTTGAAAGGACTCTAATTATCGCTGATGAAGGAAGTAGCATCCATTATGTTGAAGGGTGTACTGCTCCAACATATTCAACTGACTCACTTCACTCAGCGGTCGTAGAGCTAATTGCAATGGATGGCGCGAAAATCCGCTACTCTACTGTTCAGAACTGGTCTGCCAATGTTTACAACCTGGTTACTAAGCGAGGTATCGCTCACAAAAATGCCATAGTCGAATGGGTAGATGGCAACATCGGCTCAAAACTCACCATGAAGTATCCTGCAGTCATTCTCAAAGGCGAAGGGTCACATGCTGAAATCATCTCTGTGGCATACGCCGGTGAAGGACAACACCAGGATGCTGGTGCAAAGGTACACCATCTGGCACCTAATACTACCTCCAATATATTATCCAAGTCTATCTCAAAAAATGGTGGTAGATCGTCATATCGTGGTCTATTGAAGGTTAACCCGAAAGCTCACGGATGTCGCTCAAAGGTTGTCTGTGATGCCTTGATGCTCGATGCGGACTCTAGGTCTGACACCTACCCGACAATGGAAGTAGGCAATTCATCAGCCGACTTAGAGCACGAAGCTAGTGTTTCAAAAGTATCGGGTGACCAACTATTCTACCTCATGAGTCGAGGATTTAGTGAAGAAGAGGCTATGGGACTAATCGTTAACGGGTTCTTTGAACCTTTTACCAGAGAATTGCCCATGGAATACGCAGTAGAACTAAACAAACTCCTTGAACTTGAGATGGAAGGTGCAATTGGATGAGTTATTTGGAAATGCCAGTTCCAAATAGGTCAGAACACCTTTGGCGCTATACTTCTTGGAAGAAGATCCACCCCACTAAGGTTGACGCAGTGCCAAAAATTGAATCCGCAACGGTTACCATCAATGGACTGGTTACTAAACCGTCAAACACTACTAGCTTGACTCTGAATAATGAGATATCGCGGGCTTTCTTAGCAGAATCAAATCAGGAACTACATACAATTATTGTTGACGATGAGAATAAAGACCTAAGCATAGAAATTGCAGGTGATAACAAATTAAACTCATGCAACCTAAATTTTGAAGTGAGGTCATCAGGCAGTATTACAATTTGCATTACTGGGAAAACGGACTGGTTCGGTTTATCGATAAACGGCACAGTTCAACCAAATGTCCAGCTATCATTTGCCATAGTAAATGATTTAGTTGAATCTGCTACTATGCTGAGGACTGAAGACTGGAGTATAGCTCGAGATTCCACCCTCGAGTATGGTGAATTATCAAGTGGAGGCTCAAGAATCAAAAGCGACATTAGAACCTACCTCAAGGGCAACAATTCCACTCTAGATCAAAACATCGCGGTAAATTGCGAAACTACGAGAGTAGATGACCACCACATCGAGATACACCACCAAAGTGGATACAGCAGTTCATCGCTAAGCGTAAAGTCAGCATGCGCAGACAAAGGTCATGCAATCGGCACTGGTCTGTTGGCAATTGAAGAGGACTGTGACAAGACTGATGCTGGACAGGTGTTCAAAAATCTATTACTTTCCCCCCAAGCCAAGGCAGAATCAATTCCTGAATTAGAGGTATTATCCGACGATGTAAGCGCTGCTCATGGTGCGGCCAGTTCCTCGATTGAACCAGAGCAAATTCACTACATGATGGCACGCGGTTATACTCCTGAAGATGCGCAAGCAGCAATAGTTGAAGGATTTCTAATCAGTAGTTTTGCTAAAATGAAAAATGATACGACCAGACAGTTTTTACTCGACGCACTATCTAAGCAAACTCACGAGTGAGGTGAAAGGCGTGCGTGAAGATTTCCCAATCCTACAACGTGAAATCAATGGTTATCCGCTGGTTTATTTTGATAATGCAGCAACTACACAAAAACCGAACTCAGTCATTGATGCAATGAATGATTATTACTCAAATTCAAACGCCAATGTCCACAGGGCTGTTCATACCCTTGCTGGAGAGGCTACTGAGGGATACGAATCATGCCGTCTAGCACTTAAGGAGAGATTTAATGCTAATCGAGCAATAATCACTAGCGGAACGACAGAAGCGATCAACCTAGTTGCCCATGCTTGGGGTAGAGCAAACCTATCAGATGGTGATGCGATAATTCTCACAGAGATGGAACATCACTCTGACATCGTACCATGGCAAATGTTGGCTCAAGAGATGAACATTGAGCTACGCTACGTACCTGTGCAGAAAGACCTGACATTAGATATGGATCTATTCGAGGCCGCCATTGATGGCGCTAAATTAGTGTGCGTAGTTCATATTTCAAACGTACTAGGAGTCTGCAACCCGGTTGAAAAAATCGTTGAAATTGCAAAACAAAACGGTGCTAAAGTATTGCTCGATGCGGCTCAAAGTGCACCGCATCAAGACATTGACTTTGTTGCTTTGGGTGCCGATTTTATGGCATTTTCAGCCCACAAGATGTGTGGACCAACCGGTATCGGAGCACTGCTCGTTTCCGATGAGGCTTTTGATGAGATGCAACCATTCATGGGCGGCGGAGATATGATTGAAACTGTTTCAATTCACGGGTCAACCTATCAGCAAAATGAACAAAAATTTGAAGCCGGGACTCCAAGAATCGCTGAGGCAATTGGTTGGACGCAAGCAATCAACTGGTTGAATAATGTTGATGTAGAATCAGAACACAAGAGAATCCTAGAATCCGCCCGATGGCTATCTCAACAACTTCGAGATATGGGTATGACTGTTTACGGCCGCCATGACGATAACGATGCTGCTGTTGTCTCATTCCTCCACCCAACTATGAACAGCGAAGACCTAGCTCACCTTCTCGATGCCCGAGGCTTTGCGGTAAGAACTGGTCACCACTGTGCCCAGCCTTTACTCGACCGATTAGAAATCACCGGAACCGTTCGAGTCTCATTATACTTTTACAACACCCATGAGGAAGTGGTTTCATTTGTTAATTATCTAGCAGAAATATTGGAGCGGTTTGCATGAATTACTCTGATGACCTCGCAGAACTAATTCTAGAGTTTCAAGATATTGAGGACAAGATGGAACGCCTTGAAATGGTATTTGATCTGGCCGAGGAGGTCAATCTACTCCCCATAGACCAATGGGGTGACGATACCCGAGTACGAGGCTGTCAATCAGAAGCTCATGTCAAAGTAGAGGTAGTTGATTCAAATGTCAATTTTTATTCGGGTGCCGACTCTAAATTAGTTCAAGGCCTGATGGGAATACTGACTATGGCCATCCACGGTGTCAAGGCTGATATGGTATTGGAATTGACACCAGAATTTGCCGCCGAGATGGGGATTTTGAACTCACTCTCTCCAAGTAGGTCAAACGGTTTTCGAAATATGTTTGATAAAGTAATGAATGAAATCAAATTACAGGTTTAGTGATTGTATGACAAGTAAAGAATCAGTCATTCAACATCTTGATGAGGTTGAGGACCCGGAATTAGAGATTTCAATTGTTGAACTAGGACTGGTCTATGATGTTCGGATTGAATCTAAAGGAGACATTTTGCACGCTGAAATAGATATGACATTGACAAGTCCCGGATGTCCTGCTGCGGCAGAAATTATGGCTGCTACTCATCGTGCAGCCCTCAATGCAGACGGAATAGAATCTGTCCATGTCAATTTAGTTTGGTCGCCGAGATGGGATCCAAAAATTCACGCTTCGGAAGACGCAAGGATGGATATGGGAATTTGGGATTAGCGTTTAACCACTATTGTGAGTAAATCTCCATCCAATAGTCGATGGTCAAGCCCAACACGTTGCCAGTCAAACTTTGCACTAGGACCCTTTACCCTAGCAAAGCGAAATTTCCTCACGAAGTCGCGATGTAGTTTGTTACAGATATTTTCAACAGTTGAATCATCCTTTACTATCAGCGGTTCATCTAGGTCTGCTTCTTGACCTTGAGGTTTGAGGAATACTCGCATAAACCCGAGATTATCATAAATAAAATCCTTCAATTCTTCTAGCCCAATATCCTTGAATGCAGAGATACGCATCACTGGCCAGTCACTTGGTAACGCTTTGGTTGCCCTGACGATTTCACTCTCTTTTGCAATGTCAATTTTGTTAATCGCAATTACGGCTTTTTCGTAAACCCTGTTACCTGCCAAACAATCAACAATTTGCTCTGCTGTGGCATTTTCGCGCAGTGTAACGACTGCAGAAGTGAAACCAAAAGACCTGATGATTTCACCTATATCCGCATCGGTAAGATGGGTTTGCTCAACAGTCGATCTAACGTCAATACCACCTTTGTCTACGCGCTTGATGAATACTGGAGGTTTGGTTTCATTAAGTCTCAATCCTGCGTTGTGTAGTTCCTTGTGTAATACATTGAAGTGGGCATCTTGGAAGGGGTCAACAATGAATAAAGTCATGTCTGCACTACGAATTACATTGAGTATCTCTCGGCCTCGACCCTTGCCCTCCGAAGCACCCTTAATCAAACCGGGCAAATCAAGAATCTGAATTTTAGCACCTCGATGTTCCATAACTCCTGGTATGCATGTCAAAGTGGTGAAGGCATAACCTCCTGTCTCAGAATGAGCGTCGGTAACTTTGGAAATCAAAGTTGACTTACCGACTGACGGAAAGCCGACTAGCGCAACTGTTGCATCACCAGATTTCTTAACCTCAAACCCTTTCCCACCGCCACTGGCTTTTGAATGAGCCATGGCTTTCTCTTCTTTCAGTTTTAGTTGAGCTATCTTGGCTTTCAATTTACCAATATGTGCGTTTGTTGCCTTATTTTTTTGAGTCTTGTCAATCTCAGCGCGAATCAATTCGATTTGCTCTTTGATTGTTGCCATGACGACCCCTACTTATCCGGGGCTATCGCCCACTCTTGAAATGTATTGTGTTTTTTCAACCCATGCTGCGATTACAGAGTCAAATGTTATCTACAAACTCTCTCAAAAATACCGACTTGGTTTGGTTTTGTAACCACTTATCTCCGATGACATCAAAACAGACGGTGTTTTGGTCGTTAGCATGGGGATTGAAACCGTATTGCTCATCGTCAATGAGAAGTCCCTTGATAAAATTCTAGACACCGCTTGGAACGAGGTTTACCAGTTGATGTCGAAAGCAAAACTACGACATCTAAGACCACCTAAACTACCACGATTGAATCGCACCTTTGA
>Ga0163110_10000321_pt1 | contig 22010 bp, 16 predicted proteins | sample CRUFie1St17metaG_FD_108703 | JGI IMG/M metagenome (GOLD analysis project Ga0163110, IMG submission 108703) | Marine microbial communities from the Costa Rica Dome - CRUD Field 142mm St17 metaG | ecosystem: Environmental > Aquatic > Marine > Oceanic > Photic zone | place: Costa Rica: the Eastern...
AACACCCCTTCAGCTCCAAAAGTGAAACAATATTTCTCTGTTAACAGAGGGGAACAACGTGGTCCATTACTATATCCAAATGGATCTCTGTATCGAGAGGGATAGCTATGCCTCCAAATCAATTCAGCTGTCTTTACATTGAAAGCTTCAACAATTTCTTCATTCTCAATACGGTGAAATAAAATCAAACGGTCATCTTTAATTGCCGGGGCACTATACCCCGTACCAACTTGCTTTTTCCAAATCTCTTTAGGGCCTTCGCTTGACCAGCTGTCAATTAAGTCGGACTCAGTTGAAATACCATCTTTGGTAGGCCCAAGGAAATTTGGCCAATCTCCAGCCCCTAAATTCACCGCATAAAAAAAGAACGAAAAAGAAAAGAACAGGATAATTCTATCAATATTAAACACCCCGCTTTTATAGGCCAATCCCATGAAGCTTAAAACCGAAAACTGATAAAGAGTCAACGGCCATTACGACGACGTGGCCCTGATGCAGGAAGAGATTTGAAGAACCCTTCGACTAAAGTCGTAATTTCAACAACATCAAGTTGGCCATTATTATTATTGTCCCCACTAGCAGACCATTTTTTAACAGCATCCTTAACCTCAGAAACTGTAATCTCCCGATCTGCATCACTATCGATTGCATAACTGAAAGCCCTAGCAATAACTGCGTAATCCGATGAAGGAGTACCTATTGCATTAGCGACTCCGCGTTGTCTGACAGATTGCGTGCTCGGGCGAGCTATCCCTTTATTATTACCAAGTAGCTTTGCAAAGCCGGCAATCAATTGTCGACGCCCGGCAGACGACTCCCCACCCTTCCAATCTGAAAACAAACTAATCCAATTATACTCAAAGTCTTGCTTAGACAACTCAAGCGTCGACTTAGAGTGATTTAAAAAACTTTCGGCTACACGCTTGGCCAAAACTGATGCATCAATTTCTGTTATTCCTCCAGAACGACCTCCAGAACGACCTCCAGAACGACCTCCAGAACGACCTCCAGAACGACCTCCAGAACGACCTCCTCGACTCTGCATTAATTTAGTTGTTACCTCAGCTGAATCTCCATATTCCATTTGTGCTTGAGATAACGCCTGTTTTAATTGGACTATTCGTTTAGATTGTTTTACAGATTGAGACAGATCGTTTAGTTCGTATGGATCATTTTTTAAATCGTACAACGCAATTTGCTCTGACTTAGGTCTGTAAAAAAGTTTCCAACGTTCATTACGAATAGTACGTTGATCATCCATATACGCCGTAAAAAGATACTCCCTTACTAGGTCTTCTTTTCCATTAATAATTCCAGACAAATTTTTCCCTTCAACACCTTCAGGAACAGACAATCCAGTTAAACCACATAGTGTGGGGTATATGTCGTAAAGGTATACTAATGCATCAGATTCTCCCTTCGGAATTTTAGAACCACTGAAAACCATTTGCACACGAGAAGTGTGTTCGAAAGCATTATGTTTACCATTCTGGCCGTGGCTATTCATCGCCATGCCATGATCTGTAGCAAATAAAATGATTGTGTTATCAATCTGGCCTGTTCTCTCTAGTGACTGAATCACACGCCCTATGTGATGGTCGAGATGCGAAACCAAACCATAATATAAGGCTAATTCCTTTTTTGCTCTGTCGATGGGGGCCTCGTCTCCATCTCCACCTCCACGTCGAAAACGACCAAAACCACCAGAACGACCAATGCCAGGACGTTCGTCCACCAAGTCAGGACGCAGCGCGGCATGATTAGGTGGTAACGTAAGGTTTTCAGGATTATACATGTTAGCCCATTTTCCAGGAGGCGTCACCGGAGAATGCGGTGCAGTGAATGGGATATAGCAAAAGAAAGGCTCTTCCGACTTTTCTCTACTCTCAATAAATTCAATTGCCGCATCCGCAAATAGTTCAGTTGAAAAGGATTCACCGGAATCGTACGGCACCATTAATCCAGCTATCATGCGGTTCACAGGAACACCAATGTGAGAACGCGCAGCACCACCTAAGAAAACTGCCTCAGCCTCATCAAAAGATCTCTCGAAAGACAATGCTCCATTATGCCACTTACCTGTAGCAAAGGTATGATAGCCTCCTTTTTGAAGGGCTTGCGGGAGAAGTATGCCAGAGTCAAGGCGAAGCGGCGCACGAAAAAGAGATTTACCACTCATGAGCATTGCCCTACTTGGTAAACATGTTGCATTAGTCATGGATCCTTGTATGTAGGCTTGTTTAAAAACAAAGCCATCTCGGAAAATACTATCCATATTTGGGGTCTTAATGTCGGTATTTCCGACCGCACCAAAAGCGTCTGGTCGCTGATCATCCGTAAATATAAACAACACATTGGGCTGTTTGGATGCATTCACATAATTTGAGTAAGTTAGAACGCAAAACATCAAGCAGAATAAACGAATAGTACGATTCATATTAAATAATAGTAAGTAAAACGAAACACACTCGAAAATGTTACAAAAAGATCATTTTTCAGAAATAGATTTATCATATGAAAACTAAATTAAATATTTATATGATGAATATATACCCCCCAAATCCTAATTTAGGTCTACAACATAAGGAGGTTTATCGAAGGTAGTCCCATCTCCAAGAACACGAGGATCTCGTAATCTTTTCAAACGGTTCATCAACTGACGATTAAGCTTTTTCTTTATAGAAAGATATTTTTTTTCTTTGGCCAAATTCTTTATTTGATCGGGATCACTTTCTAAATGGTAAAGCTCCTCACGCGGGCGCTTAGCAAATGCGTAGTCATAATACCATTTCCATTTATCATCCTTTCGATGTTCAATAATCCAAGCCTTAGTTGGACTAGCATCAAGATCGCCGAAGGTTATAAAAGTATTATTTTCAAGCACATTGTAATCTGGAGTTTTTTTATTGGTGAGATTATAGGGGTTTCCCATCGGCCATCTATCCGGGGCAAAATTAATGATATAAAGAAACTCCTCGGTACGAAGCGCACGTTGCGGATAAGGCAAAAAACCTTCACGAGCCTTTGCTACATGACGCTCGCGTCCCGTAATTACCCAGTTCCTTTTTTTATCCACCAAACCCTGTTTATTGGATTTTAAAACTGGGACCAGACTACGACCAGTCATTACTTTTGGTCGCTTTACTCCACCTATATCCAAAAACGTAGGTGCAAGATCCATTAAATTAACAAAATCATCCACTACTCTACCCCCTGGCTTTCCTGGCCACCAAATTGCAAGCGGTACATGAACTCCAAAATCATACAGATTACATTTCCCACCTGGAAATCCAGGAGCGCCATGATCTCCACTAATAACTACCACAGTATTATCTAACTCATCCAGCTCCTCAAGCCGCTTAAGTATCAAACCCAAAGCAGTATCGAACGCCTGAACCTCACCAAGATAATCAGCAAAATCCTGACGCACTTCATGAACATCTGGTAAAAATTTCGGTAGTTTACCTTGTAGCTCATCAGGATTAATTCCCCAAAGCGCCTTGCCGGAGCCTTTGGTCCATTTACGATGAACAAGAGTTGGGCCAAACCAATAACAGAATGGTTTCCCCTTATCGCGAGCATCAATGAATGAATTAAAATTACCCATAACCTCGTCATAAAGCACCTGCTTTGCTGCTTTCACCGTCATACCCTGATCTACACGCTTGGTTGTTAACTGTGAAAACCCATTAAACATGCGTCCACTCTTTTCATAGGAATACTTGCCAGCTCCATAAGGAGCATCTACAGGTGATCCTGGCGTCCAAACCTTGTAGGTCTCACCGATGTGATATCCAGCGTCACGCAGCATCAAAGGATAAACAGGAATCTCAGGATCCCACTTCGCCCCTTGCAAAATAGCTCCCATCCCCGTCCGAAAAAAATACTGACCCGACAACAAAGAACTGCGGCATGGGGTGCATGACGGGGCTGTAACAAAAGCGTTTTTGAATAAGACTCCTTCTTGAGCAATTTTATCGAAATTAGGTGTTTTAATAACTGTATTTGGACTAGGCCTTGATTCTACCTTAGCATAGGCGCTGGCGTATTTGCCCCAATCATCTGCAAATGCGAATAGTATATTATAAAGCTCTTTATCGTTGGAATAACCAATTGATGTAATTAGGATCCCTGACCAAAAATATAAGAAAAACCTTTTCATAATGATAAAAAATAACTCAAAACAATCTAGGCCATTAATGATTAAGCCGCTACACACCCATTATGGTCATCCCTTTCTTTCACTCAAGATATTACGAAATTGTATGATTTTCTTTTTGTTTTTCGGAATTTTGGCATTTGAGTTTAGTAGCGTAAGTGCATCGGAATGGAATCAGTGGCGAGGGAACCTTCGTGATGGAAGCCATAAATCTCCCATTCCGTGGCCAGAAAGTATTGATAAAAATAAATTATCTGAGACTTGGGCAACTGAGGATCTGGGCGCTAGTTATTCGGGTCCAATAACAAACGGTGAGTTAATTTTCACAACTGAGTCCACAAAAGGAAAAGAATCCGTTTTGGCCTACTCTCTCAAAGACGGAAAATTAAAGTGGAAACAAACATGGTCAGGTGAAATGAAAGTACCTTTTTTTGCCGCTCGTAATGGCAGTTGGATTCGCTCAACTCCTGCAGTTGCAAACGGAAAAGTCTTTGTAGGAGGCATGAGAGATCACTTCCTTTGCTTGGATGCTCAAACTGGAGAAATATTGTGGGAGATTGATTTTCCGAAAAAATATGGAACTGCATTACCTGACTTTGGCTTCGCAAGCTCGCCAATGACAGATGATAAATATGTCTACGTGCAAGCAGGTGCGAGCTTTAACAAGATAGACCAAAAGACTGGCACTGTAATTTGGAGAGCCTTGAATGATAAGGGAGGAATGTATGGCAGTGCTTTTTCTTCTCCAACATTTGCGAATATTAATGGACAAGGTCAGATCCTTGTTCAAACACGAGCTGATCTAAACGGCATAAACAGTGTTGACGGTAAAGTACTCTGGAATATTCCTATAAAAGCATTCCGTAATATGAATATTCTGACACCTCTGGCTTTTGAAAATGGAATTTACACGAGTACTTATGGTGGGGGTTCTTCTTTTGTTAAATTAGACAAGAATGAAAAGAACAATTGGTCGGCCGATATTAAATGGAACAACAAGTCCCAAGGTTACATGTGTAGTCCCGTTCAGTACAACGGGAAAGTCTACCTGCACTTAAGAAGTAATCGTTTCGCATGTTTTGATCTAAAAACTGGCAAAGAAGAATGGGTTAGCTCCAAAAGCTTTGGCAAGTATATGAGTTTAGTCATCAACGGTGACAAAATTCTGGCTTTAGACCAAAAAGGCATTCTTTACCTTATTAAAGCAGATACAGAAAAGCTGAATATTCTATCTGAAAGGCGCCTTATTGAAGGTGAGTCTTGGGCACACCTTGGCATTCAAAATAAAACTATTATGATAAGAAGCTTGAACCGACTACATGTTTTCGATTGGAAAGACTAAGGTAAGCTTACTTACTTAGATCTATTATATTCCTGTGCTTACTGAATTGCTTCCGAAGTGATTTCGACAAGTCGTTCTGTAAGGACTGAACTTCTTTATATATAGCTACATTTTCCGGCTTCGGCTCGGTCGTTTCTCGATTATTCAACTTAACAAAACGGTCTGTTATATCCTCGATGTTTACTTTATTAAGCTCCTTCTGATTTCTAAGACTCCACAAAGCCTGTAATGCGGCGCCATATGCGGCACCCTCACTCACCTTAAGAGTCACAACTTGAGTATTAAAAACGTCAGCCATTATCTGACGCCACAGTTTAGATTTAGCTCCGCCACCTGTAGCCCTAATTTGCCCAGGCCGAACACCCAGTTTCCCTAAGCGACTTAATCCATAGTTCATGCCTAAAGTGACTCCCTCCATCGTTGCCCGAGCAAAATGTTTTTCAGTAAAAGTTCCTGCTCGTACTCCAAAGTATACTCCGGTTCCATCAGGCACATTAGGAGTACGTTCACCCTCAAGGTAAGGAAGCAATAACAAACCAGCCGAGCCGGCAGGAGCCTTTCGCGCCGCAGCTTCGTACTGTGAGTGAGTCCATTTAAAATCTTTGCGAATTAATTCGGTAGCTACTGTCACATTCATTGTACAGAGCAAAGGAAGCCAGCGATTAGTTGAATCACAAAAAGCCGCAATTTCACCTTTTGGATCAACTATAGGTTTATCGGCACATGCGTAAATCGTGCCGCTAGTACCAAAACTAGCAGTCACAACTCCATGGCGGGTATTACCAGTTCCGATTGCGCCCATCATATTATCCCCTCCTCCTGCACTTACAATTACATCGGTATTAAGACCTAACCGTTTAGCAGTCGAAGCTTTTAAATTACCGACGGGTTGATCACTTGAAATCAATCTTGGCATCTTAGACTCCAGTCCGGCATCGATAGCTTTCAACATTTTCTTTGACCACTTCCTAGTCCGAACATTAAATAGGGCAGTACCACTAGCATCACCATATTCCATTACTGAGTTACCAGTAAGCCAAAAATTTAAGTAGTCATGAGGAAGCAAGACAGTTGCGAGTCGGTTGAAATTTTTTGGCTCATGTTTTTTGAGCCATAGAATCTTGCCAGCGGTGAACCCGGGAAGAACTGCATTACCAATTTCCTTGATTGATCCTTTAAGCCCTCCAAGCTTTGCCATAAGCTCATCACACTCTTTAGTAGTCGATGTATCACACCAAAGCTTAGCAGGCCGGATAACTTTACCTTTTTTATCTATTGGGACAAAGCCATGTTGCTGACCGCTAACTCCAATAGCACGAACTTCCCCTGCTCTGGCTTTGGCCTGTTTCAGGGCAGTGCAAATACTCGACTCAGTTGCATTTATCCAGTCAGATGGATCCTGTTCTTTGGCTCCAGCAGGCAGGCCGCCAATCAAGTCATAAGCCTTGATGCCTTGACCAAGAACCTTCCCGTTTTTCACATCAACCACCAATGCCTTAGTCGACTGCGTACCGCTATCTATGCCAATCACTAGCTCTCTCATAAATCAAAATAAAAAGATAGTCGTCGGGATTACCACAGTGACACTGCTCAGCCAATCAAGAAGATTGCATCACTAAAGAAATTAAGTGCCTTAGACATCGATAATATCATCATTTTTGTTAATTTTATCCTCGCTCGGTTGAGCTCCCATTCTATCCGACGACTTCATGTTGAAACCACGTATTTGAGCGGCAAATTTAGCTTTTACACGATTTCTGATAATCGCACGAAAACTTGGAACCATCAGCAGGAAACCAACAAGATCTGTCAAAAGCCCAGGCGTTAACAAAACAACTCCTCCTATCAAAACCAATAACCCATCAAGCAACTCTGCTGTAGGCACACGCCCAGCTGAAGTCTCAAACTGAATTTTAGCTAAAATAGACAATCCCTGACTTTTTGCTAAGTACGCCCCCCAAGCACCGGTTAGTACTACCAAAAGAATCGTTGCAGGCAAGCCAACACGACCACCTACAATAGCTAGTAAATAAAGTTCTACAAGAGGAACAATAATAAAAAGGATTAGCAATCTTCTATACATAGTTCATGACTACACTCTAACCGAACATTTGCCCCACGCGTTCTCCAAAACGAGCGTAGGTTTCAAAGCCATTAGCAGTATTCTCTAACAGATCAGAGTCAAACTTCATCCGATTTTTTTCAAAAAGTATTACCACACTAGATCCGCCAAAGGCAAAGTATCCTTTTTCTTCTCCTTTTGCCACCTGTTCTCCTGGCATATAAGTTTGCGTTATACTCCCAACCATTGTCGCTCCCACTTCTACATACTGTATCTCACCAAAATCAGCTGACTCTAAAGAAGTAACTACTCGTTTGTTTTCCCAGAAAATCGTTGGACGAGTTATGAGTGCAATAGGGTTTACCGAATACAACCAACCATTAATGATCTTAGGGGAGGCCGCCTTTCCGGCACAAGGGAAATGAAATCTATGATAATCAATTGGGCAAAGCCGAGAAAGCAACATCGATCCCCCCTCATAACGCTTAGCCAATTCGGCATCACCTAGAAATTGCGTCAAGTCAAACGACTGGCCTTTCACGAAGAAATTATTTTCACATGAAATATCAGCAAAAGCCATATGCCTCCCATCAGCAGGGAAAATTATAGAATTAACTGACTTATCAATAGGACGTGATTCAGGTTTAAGTTTCCGATAAAAAAATTCGTTAAAAGATAAATACTCACTTGGGCACTCAGCAAATTCTGATTCATCCAAGCAATACTTCTTAATAAAGGGTTTAATACGCAGGCAACTTTTCAATTCGTCCATCTTTCGTCCATAATAAGCAGATACAATCCAACGCCGGATTAATAACCACTGAGCCATACGACCAAGCGGGTTACCATAAACCCAACGAAGCCCCCTTTCGCCATAAATAACCTCCGTCTTAAGCTCGCCGTCACAGCGATCCACATAACGAATCTCACCATTGACCAGATTATCCTCAATCGTCATGAACAAAGATTCTAACTACCTGATATGTAATTGAAAATCACAGTGTGAAATTAATTGAAACCTTTACCACCAATCCGGTGTCTAATAGTTATGTATTTTAATATGAAAACGAATTACTTTAAGAATCTTTGCCTTGGTATATTCCTGTTTTTTGCCACTTCAACACTTTTCGCCGAAAATTGGCCAAATTGGCGTGGACCAAAGGCAAATGGAGTAGCCCCTAACGGCAACCCCCCTACAGAGTTTTCTGAAAATAAAAATGTTAAATGGAAAATAAAGGTACCTGGCTCTGGGAGTTCCACCCCTGTAATTTGGAAAGATGAAGTATTTATTCTAGTAGCGGAAAAAACTGGGAAAAAAGTAGAAGGAACCGAAAATGGAACACCTACGGAACGTGGGCGCAATAATTCTCAGCGAGGACAACGCTCGGAGGGACGAGGGGGAAACACTGATCGGAACACTAGTGGGAACCGCGGTGGTTTCGGGGGGAACTCATTCAACCGTGAAGAAATAATGAAGCGATTCGATAAAAATGGTGACGGTGAATTAAACGATGCTGAACGACAATCGATGAGAGATGAATTACGCCAACAATTCAGTCGCAACCGTGGCGAAGAAAGAAGCAGTAACGAACGCAGCCGCCGAAGAGGACGCTCTGGATCAGGCTTTAGTCGTGGAGGATTTGGTGGAGGGCGAAAGCCTACCGAGGAATATCGTTTTGCTCTAATATCTTACGATCGAGAAAGTGGAAAAGAAAACTGGCGTACTGTCGCGGCCACAGCGGTCCCTCATGAAGGGCACCACCGTGATCATGGTTACGCCTCAGCTTCACCTGTAACAGATGGAAAAAACATAATCGTAAGCTTTGGTTCGCGTGGCCTGTACTGTTTCGACATGAAGGGTAAAATAAAATGGAAAAAAGATTTTGGTAACATGCGAACTAGAAACAGTTTCGGAGAAGGAAGCTCTCCTGCCCTCTATGGTGATACAATAGTCCTACTTTGGGACCAGGAAGACGATTCATATATTTACGCCATTGACAAAAAAAACGGCACGATAAAATGGAAACGTGAACGCAACGAAGCTACTGGTTGGTGCACACCTGTCGTTACAACTCATAAAGATGTCACTCAAGTCTTAGTTAATGGCACCAAAGCGGTTCGAAGTTATAGGCTTAATGATGGAAAACTTCTTTGGCAATGCAGTGGCCAAACTGGCAACACCGTTCCTTCTATTGTAGTTGACAAAGAAACCGCCTATGCCATGAGTGGCTTTAGAGGCGCCCACATAGCCGCGATAAAACTAGGAGGCAACGGAGATCTTACTGGCAGTGAATCAGTTACTTGGACTGCAGACAGGGGGACTCCCTATGTGCCATCTCCATTACTGAGTAACGATCGTCTTTGGTATCTTTCCGGCAATAATGGCATTCTTTCAGTTCGTGAGACAAAGTCAGGAAAATCATTGGTTGAAAGCGAACGACTCACTGGAATCAGCGGAGTGTATGCTTCTCCTGTCAGTGCTAGTGGCAAGGTATATATCGTAGGCCGCAATGGATCAATAGCTGTTCTTAAAGATAGCGCCAAATTCGAGGTATTGGCATCAAACAAACTAGATGAAAAATTTGATTGTTCACCTGCCATCGTAGGTAACCAACTTTTCCTTCGCGGAAAAGAATATCTCTATTGCATAGCAAAAGTTAATTAAATGCAGAACATACTATAGGTCATCTTGCTTAAGCCATTTTTTAATTATTAGACTAAGTACAAAACCTAGAACCAGAGGTAATAATGCTAGTAGTAACAGTATAAGGCAAAGCGCATTAACCTGGGAATGATGCCCATAGTGAAGCAGATTAAATACTCGCAAAGCCAGTGTTTCACCTCCCGGCGGGACAATTAACACAACTGTTTCTGTGTCCCAGAGGCATAGCAAATAAATAACATACCAAACTGCAAATATCGCCCAACCTACTTGAGGCTGCAGCAAATGTCTCCAACGTTGCCACCAAGACACCCCAAAGAGATCAGTGGCACTTACCAGGTCGGCATCAATTGAGTTTTTGGCTCCGCGTATTCCCTCCCAGCCAAAGGCAAAATATCTGAGACTTAATGCTGTAACAACCATGCAACCACCTCCATAAAACCAATCCAGAGATGGTCGATTAAATATGGAAATCCAAACTACCCCAAGCAATACACCTGGTAAAAACAGAAACAACCAGGTTAAACGAAACACCTTATAACTACTTGTTAACACTCCTATAACAGAAACCGAAGATGCAGTTAAAAATGCAAACCAAAATGAATTAAAAATCGAACGCGATCCCGCTTGTATTGCACCTGAAAAATCCAACCAAGTTCGCGCATTTAGCAGCAGTTGACCAAGTGGCAGTAAAAGCGAAATAACAATCATACCCCAAAAAAATACTGCAGATAAGTTCCGTATTATATAGCCAAGCCGTTCCAAGAATACATTAGAATCCAAACCTTGACTTTCCCAAGGCCAAGCAATCATACGGCCATTAAAAGCTAATAATAAAACCATTGGAATCAATGCCAATACCCATCCATACTGCCAAGCCATTTGAAAATTATAAGTAGAACTAAACTGCACCCAGAACTGAGCAGGGAAAACTTTCACCTGCAAAATTGCCGGCACTGCGATATTGTTGAATGCTAAAACAAAAACAATAACACCTGACTGGAACAGTGCTGAATAAGAAAGGGGGAACAAAACATATTTTAGCAACCCAAACCCTCTAATCCCTGGTTCCGCATCCAACAATTCAGGAGTTAACCGCTTTAGAGCTCCAAACGACATTAGACAGGGAACAGGCCAAAACATCATTACCAATACCCAAGTAGCTCCACCAAACGAATATGCATCAATTGAAACCCACGACTTTAGCAAACCTACTTTACCAAATAAGCCTAACCAACTGTTCACCACAAAGAACGGAGGCAATGAAAAAGTCGCTACTACTCCCACAAGAAATATAACACGCTTCCAACCACTGGCCCCGACAAGAAACAAGGAAATACACCAACCAACTACTACTGCCAAAAACGTCACTAAAAACGCCAATAGACAGCTGTCGATCAATAGACCCCAACTCATTTAATCAAGAAAAACAGATTTAATTTCATCAACAGCAACTTCATTTTCCTCAACTACACTCTGCCAATTGACTTCTTGAATAGAACCTGATGAAAACGAATCAAGAGCCCCCGCATCAATCAAAGCAAACTTCACTGAATCCGATTGCAGGAATTCAGCTAAACGCTTAGCCAAATCCGGAAAAGGTGAGCCAGCGATATATCCAATTGAGTTACGAATCAAAAACCCATCCTCAAAAATTGATTTCCCTGCTATGGGCAATTGGTTTTTCAAACCTGCTCTAACATCATCTGAATCTGTTAGCCCAAGCGCCACTTCCCCTCTTCCTACCAACTGAACCACAACGGAATTACCATCAACTGTCATTACATCGTTCGCAAGCAATGCCCTACACCATTGCCGCCAGCGTTTCCTACCCCACTGCTGTCGCAATATTTGAAAATGCGTAGAGGTTGATCCAAATAACGGTAGAGCAATCGCCACCTTACCTCGCCATTGGACGTTGGTCAGTGTAGTTAAATTTTTCGGGATCGATGCGAGTGAAAGCTGATTTGTATTCCAAACCCACTGGCGTGTTCGCGCTCCAAATACCTCTATCCCAATATCCGTATCAAGCACACCTTTAGATGCAAGTTGCCTAGTCCTTAATTCTTCATTGTTCCAAAACAAATCACATTGTGGGTTATCCTTTTCAAGGATTAATCGATTAACCAAACCGACAGTTTTTACCGCTTCACTGTCATATACCGCACGTATTCTTATGCCAGATTGATCCTCAAACTCACGAAGTATTGGCTCGGCATAAACCTGATCCTGTGATGTGTATACAGTAATAGATTCACCTTTGAATCCACAGCCAACAAAAAGCATTAAGAATATGCTTAAGAGCAACAATTTTTCTTTAATAGTCATGCGGTACGTCGATGATAAAACCACCATTCAAACATTAGCAACAATAGACAAATTATAGCAAACCAGCGCCACAGCTCCTTATTAGTATCAAGCTGCACTGTTGCTTCCACTCTCCCATATTGGCCCAATTCTAAAATATCCTTTGCTTCAATGTCACTCTCAACTCCATCAAGAAGATTGACACAAAATGAGATTTTGTTTGTACCAGATTTAACATGATAAACACCTTGCTGAAGTGTATCGGCAAAAACCAATTCACCATTGCCTGTTGTAGGTGTTTGGACTATTTCACCATCTGGCAAAGTCACAAGCACCATTGAATCCTTATCTAGCATACGCATGCTAAACGGTTCTCCTACTCTCAGGTTAGTAACAATCTTTGGATTAAGCCAATCGATAGCATTGGCGATAAAAATAGGAAAGGACACTCGCAATGGCCACGTACTATCAAGTGGATTAAAACCAACCCAAAGAGCACGCTGTCCATCATTTTCACCAATAGCTATCAATGGCACAGACGAAGACTCTACTATAGGACTCATCCACGTCGGTAATTCAGAATTTACTGCTTGGGCAACTTGTATATTGTCAAAATTTACAAATCGAAGAAGGGGGTGAGTAGTCTTCCAATCAACAATTGGCGGATCTTCCAATAAACCGCTTGGCTGAAACCAATTGGTTGACTGAGTATTAATTGCCATAACATTACCCATTGGCCAAACACTAGGCCTAATAGAATCAAGCACCACCACATCAACCTTTGGGTCAGAATCCGTCAAACTAGACTTAACAATCAAATCTACATCACCAATGCTCCGAATCGCTTTTTCGAGAAATATATTTCCTTTAGTAATTAATAATACGTCTACATTACGGCGTGTAAGGCCCATAACAGAACCGACATTATCTACTTTTAAAACATCATCCTTTTTTAGGCGCACCCGAAACACACCATTAGTACTTTGATTAGTAGAAAAAACCAATGAAGCCGTATTGGTCGGCCCCACAGTCAGATTACGGTTTCCTATCATTTGATCATTAAAAAACAATGTCACTTCGCTCGACATCGCATTTGTAGAGAAATTCCCTATTGTAGCAAAAACCGACTGTTCATACGACTGTTCCAGGCTTGATCTAACCTCAAGTGAAACAATCCCAAGATTATCACCTCCCTCTCCTAAACGATGGTACACTAAATTCAAATCCTGCAATTCGAATGTATCCAAGTCGGAAGAAACACCATCACTAAATAAATGCACCTCAACTTTAGAACGATTACGAGTGAGATTTTGCGAAAGCTTAATTGCATCTAGTAGTCGTGTTGGTGAATCAGTCACTTTTGCTTGATCAAGCGCTTTTCTCAAAATCGACTTAACACTGGTCGGGGATTGTAGAACCTCAGTTCTCCCACCTGAAAGTATGAGTATCATCTCATCGTTGTCATACATTCCATCTATCATTTTTCTGACCTCAGCCTTAGCATGTTCAAAACGATTTAATGAAACGTCAGTTGCTTGCATTGATGCAGAGATATCGAGAATTACAACAACGAATCGACCACTTTCCGATTTACCTGAAAAATATGGACGAATTAATGCAAATATAGCCAAAGCCAAAAGAACTAACTGAATAATCAACAACCAATTATGTCTTAACTTTTGAAATGGTGAACTAGCCTGTGTTTCATTTAAAAAACGTTTCCAAATAATAGTACTCGAAACCAATTGCACCATTCTACGTCGCTTTAGCAGATAAAAAACAACCACAATTGGTAAAGTAACTGCAAATACTAAAGCTTCCGGGTTAAGAAAATTCATCTCCACATACCTCCCGACCGCATGGCTTTTAGCAAAAAATCATCAATTGGCGTATTAGATTGTGCCATTTGATAGTGAATTCCTCTAGCCTGACAAAAATCCCGTAGCCGTTGACAGTATTTATGCACTGTCATCTGATATGTCTTTAACCGATATTTACCAAAAGTAACTTCTTGTTCTGCTCCAGTTTCAGAATCGATCAACTTTAAATCACCATAAGTGGATGGTTCCAACTCTTCCTCAGCAAGAATCTGAACGGCATGCAAATCGGAACCGCGATTTGTCAGTGATCTCAGACCAGCCTCGTATCCGTCCAAATTCAAAAAATCACTTAACACAACTACTATCCCAGGATCTCGGTGTTTTATTGATCCTAACCTTAACACTTGATTAAGATCACCTGCTCCACCGACTTTCAGTTGATTCAAATTATCAAAGAAACGAATCGATGAATGGCGCCCTCGTACCGATCGAAGTTCACCAGCAAGACTCTTTTGACTATCCACCAAAGGAAACGGTTCTACTGTCACACGGTCAAAACCACATAAAGAGACATAACCAATTGCAGCCGCTACCTGACGAGCAAAATCAAACTTTGTTACTTCTCCAAATAACATTGATTCACTCGCATCCAGATAAATTGTTACTGGCAACTCCCTCTCCTCTTCGTAAAGCTTTAGAAAAAGACGTCCAAGTCGCCCGAATAAATTCCAATCAATTCTTCGCAAATCATCCCCTGGGACATAATTCCGATAATCCGCAAATTCTACCGAATAACCACGAGCTCTACTGCGACGCTCTCCCTTGGAAGAACTCTTAGAGCGACGCTGAGCCAAAAGCTGCAACTGCTCCAATCGCTTCATTAAATCATTGGAAATCAAAGTCTCCATAACCTCGGGATTAATTGGCAAATGCTCTCTTTTAAGAATTGAAATGGCAAGATTTAGCTTTTGCCGAAGGATGGTCGACCAGTAATTCTCAATCGACTTTTTAACTTAATAGATACAGTTACGACTTCCTAGTGGTCTTAGACTTCCTAGTGGTCTTAGACTTCCTAGTGGTCTTAGACTTCCTAGTAGTCTTAGACTTCCTAGTAGTCTTAGACTCATTAGCTTTTCGACTTGCTGCTTTTTTCTTCTTTTGAACATCTTTCAATCGAAATTTTTCTCGATAAGAAGCCTTCTTGCCTGTTTTCTTTTTTATAGATGTGCGGCGGATAGGGGCGATACTTTTAGGTCGAGGCTTTGCTACAAGACGGATATTACATCCTTCAAATCCAAATGATTTACGGATAACACCAATCAAATAACGGGTGTAATTATCGCTCAAAAGCTCTTTCCGATTCACAAACAATAAGAATGTCGGCGGCTTAGTCTCAACTTGAGTTGCGTAATAAAGCTTAAATCGGTGCCCCTTAGAACTAGGCGCAGGACTTCGCTCAACGGCCTCCTGTAATGTTCGATTAAGCAAACTCGTCGGCAATGATTGATTCAATTGACCAGATACATAACGAATAGCCTCAAGCATACGGTCGAGCTGGAAACCATCTAAAGCTGAAGTGAAAATAACAGGGGCATAATCAAGAAAAAACAAATTTGCCTGAACCCAACGGCCAAACTCTTCAAACATCATTTCTTGTTGTTTTTTTAGACTAAACTTTCGACCTCCCTTCTCCTTAGTTTTTTTCGCCTCTGCCTTTCGCGCTTTTTCAGCAGCTGCTTTATAGAGATCCCATTTGTTTACGACTATTATGCAAGCACAACCTGCATCAGTAATTTTATCACAAATTTTCTTATCCTGCTCAGTAACACCTTCTGCAGCATCAAGAACAATAACTGCAAGATCACATCGCTCAATTGCCTTATCCGATCTGTTGACGCTAAAGAATTCCACCGAATCTTTAACCCGACGACGTTTCCTAATTCCAGCTGTGTCGATTAGGTTATAATGCTGCCTAACCCCATCTGTCTCAACTTCAAAAGGTACATCAATGGCATCACGTGTCGTACCTGAAATCTCACTTACTATCACACGCTGCGATTGAGTAAGGGCATTGATAATCGATGACTTCCCAACATTAGGACGACCAACGATTGCAATATTCATAGGTAACTCTTTAGACTTCTGATTCTCTCCTTGATCTTCACCCCCTTCTAGTTGAACTAAAATTTCAGGCAAGAATTTGACCGCTTGACCGATCGATGTATCTATACCTCGGTCGTGCAAAGCACTAACTGGGAACGCATGCTCGAAACCTAACTCGGAAAACTCATCAACACCTCGAGCATGTCCAGCAGTGTCAACTTTATTGATTATAAGAAGTACCGGTTTATCGGCAGTGCGCAACATACTAGCCACCTCAAGATCCATCGGAACAACACCATCCTGAACACTTACTACAAATAAAATAACGTCCACATCGTCTAGCGCAACCTGAACTTGCGTCACAATCTCTTGTGCAAAATCATCGCCACCCTGTTCTCCCTTAAGCAAACCAATCCCACCGGTGTCAACCAACATAAAAGGCCGCCCCTGCCACTCGACCTCGGCACTTAGACGGTCACGTGTTACTCCAGGACGGTCATGCACTATCGCAACCCGCCTGCGAGCAATTCTATTAAAAAGGGCCGATTTCCCAACATTGGGTCGGCCAACAATGGCTACCACTCCCGACACGCCAGTGGTTGTAACCGGATTATCTCTCCAGTGCGAGGAACGGTTTTTATTAATCGCCAATTCTAAGTTTTCCTGAATAATGGCGTTTCTGGATGAATCTTGCCGAAAGGACTATAGTCACCTTTAGACTCGAACAGCGCCGGGCTATCTGCAATGGAGTTCTAGAAACCGCTGGTACAACATTCCTACTGCTCACTGTAGTCAAGGGATTCGGTGATCCTGGAACAATTGCCAAAGCGCTAGTAGCAACTTCTGCCAGCATGGGCCTACTACTCACGCCGGCAGTAGTCACCCTTGTCCAAGCACTTAAAATACCCGCCGCAGTAGCTGCCAGCAGAATGTCCATTATCGGAGCATTCTTCTTTTTTCTTATAGCAGCTATCGAGTCACTCCCTCTTTTTCTTTTTGGAAGCATAGTGGCAATGTCTTGTTCTACGGGAGCTATTCCTCTTCTAACACAAATCTTTAGAGACAATTATCCTGAAAACAAACGCGGTCATTACTTCTCTCGAACTGTGTGGTTTCGAGTAGTAGGGGCAGGTCTATTCAGTTTTGTTGCTGGATATTTTCTAACCGAAACGGGAGCAGATAAACAAGATGGACTAGGTCATTACCGATGGCTACTTGTAATTTTCGGATCTGCATTTTTGGCCTCATGGTATTTACTTAAGCACTTCCCCTCTCGGCCACTTGATAGCAGCATCGGTAATCATCCATTTCGCACACTACGTTATGCAAAGACCGATAAATTATTCCAGCATGCCCTTATATGCTGGATGATAATGGGATTCGGCAATCTAATGATGATCCCAATCCGCGTTGAGTACCTAACCAATCCCATTTATGGGCTTCAAAAAAGCGACCTTATTATCTCCGTTCTAACACTTGTAATTCCCAACCTATTCCGACTATTACTTAATCCCTTTTGGGGATGGCTATTCGACCGCATAAATTTCTTTCTACTTCGCTCAGTACTAAATCTGTTTTTCGCCTTAGGTATAATAATATTTTTTAGCAGCCAAAGCCTGACTGGAATGATCATAGGACAACTATTCTTTGGCATAGCCCATGCCGGAGGTGATATTGCGTGGGGCATGTGGGTAACCAAAATTGCGCCTGCTAATCGTGTGGCTGACTATATGTCTGTCCACACTTTCTTTACAGGTGTGAGGGGGGTTTTAGCACCTATTATCGGATTTGGAGTACTCGCTTCTGGATTAACAATCAGCAAGCTCAGCTACATAAGCGCTGGAATGATCATCTTATCAGCCATACTCCTCATCCCTGCAATCCGGCAAACACAAAAAAACGGCTAACCTAAGAAAAGTAATACAATTAATTGATTTATCTCTTCTTAAGCATGAGGCTTTAAGCTTCAGTTGACCATGTCAGCGGCTCGCCATAGATACCATGTAGCCACCGTTCGATATGGCGACCAGTATTCACCAGCAACGATTAGTTCTTTTGGCTTTGGATGTTCCTCCAAACGTTTAACCACAGCAAATCCCTTTTGAATGCCATAATCTGTGACAGGCAAAATATCGGGACGCCCTAATCGAAAGATAAGAAGCATCTCAACTGTCCACCTACCAACTCCTTTAATTGAGGTTAATTGATTTACCAATTGTTGATCAGTCATACGATTAGCCATTCGAGAATCTGGAACGATACCATCAATCGAAGCTTGGGCAATATTTCGAATGTATTGAGCTTTTTGATTAGATAGTCCCACGCTACGCAGCCTCTCTATAGATATTGATAGTATACTTTGAGGGGTAGGAAACCTTTTCCCAGGAAATAAATCTAACAAACGATTAAAGATTATACCGGCAACTTTACCTGTCAATTGCTGGTAGACTATAGATCTCACTAGTGAAGCGTAAACAGTACGACTCTTATCTGGCTTTAGATTACAAGAACCTATTTTTCGAATAAATTTGGCTAAGTCGGGATCAACTTCTATTAAATGCCGAGTTGCTTTAGATATATCCACAAATTAAAGGGGTTAGTTGACTTAACTCAGTTTGTAACAGAAGAATTAGAACCCTTGTAATAGTCATCTCGAATCCAATCAGCAATAAGGCCAATTTCTTTTTCAGTCAGAATATTCTTTTTACCAAAAGATGGCATTCTATCATTGGTCTCAGGGTAAAACTTCTCATGTTCTGGATTTTTGACAAAATCAATAATCCATTGGCGCGAACCATAACCAGTAAGATCAGGCCCTTCAACATCGGGATCAGGCTCTTGAAAAGCATGACAATTGATACAGGAAATATCATCAATTAGATGATCCACTCCCTGTTTAATTAGCGTTTCATCAGCCTCATCAATATTGGACTGCAAAGGAAGCTTAGCCTCAGCAGAAAGAGCCAAAGCTACAAGTTTAAGCATCTCTTTTTCCTCATCATTATACTTGATAACTTTTCGATTAAGAAACCGGCGGTACATGTCACCATCTTTATGAACTGTTCCTCCAAAAAATCGGCTACTTATATACATCTCTGGCTTAAGTAATTCTATAATCCATTGACGAGAGGCAAAACCTTTCAAATCTGGGGCGCTAGGTGCTTCTTTAAACTTTGTACTAGCAATGACTTCATATGAACCTTCTATATTAGCACTCAAAACAGCCTGAACGGTCTGCCAATCATTAGTTTTAGCACCCCCCTTAAGGCGGGCTAACCAGTCTGGATGAATCGCTTCGGATGAAGCGAAACGCTGAAAAGATGAAGTACGCCGTTTTAAATCATGCAACGATTTAGCATCTAATAATGAATGAGCCAGGCCATCGTGTCCATCATAACGGTGACAACTCGCACAATGCTGAGCAAAAAGTTTGGGGCCCTGTGTCTTCGGGTCAGTCTTAAGTAGATTTAATGCAGTGGTTTCAATTCCTTGGTGCCGAGCTAATTCGATTGCCCGCCGGGCATCACGTTCATTGTCGAGTAGAGCCTTTAAGTAAATGGCACTGTTAGAACCAGATACATCTTCATGCTTGGCCAGATATGTCAGTGCGCCAGCCCCTCCCAAAAAAGCAAACATAACACCAACATTAAAGAAATGGCCAACTTTCCATTTACCAATAAAAGGCATTAAACAAATTAAACCAACAAACATGCTCGGAATGTAGATCGCTCCCCATACCTCCTTATCACCAGCAAACGCCGGTAATTTTAGAAATTGAAAAAGATACAAAAAATACCAATCAGGTCTGGCTGCTGAAAACGGCTCGGATGGATCAGCCGGCGAAGATAAATGTGCTCCGTGATACCAAATTACAAAAAACATGACGGTAGCCATTACTGCCAAGCAAGCAACAGCATCCTTAAAAACCTGATCAGGCCAAAAATAGGCATCCTTCTTCTTTCTTGGCTCAGCTGGTGTAATTCCATGACGACGAAAGAGATATATATGCCCGACAACCAACAACACAATTAACGCTGGTAATACTCCAGCGTGAAGAGCAAAAAAACGGGTCAAAGTATGGTGGCCATAATCAGTTCCACCAACCACAAGCTTCTGGATTTCCGGACCAATAAAAGGCACAAGATTGGCAAGATTAGTTGCCACCTTGGTAGCCCAATAGCCTTTTTGATCCCAAGGCAAAAGATAACCAGTCAGCGACAATGCTAGTACTAGCTTAAGAAGAATAACCCCAAACCAAAAATTTACCTCCCTAGGCGCCTTATAGGCACCATCCACAAGAACCTGCATCAAATGCAACAAAAGCAATATCGGCATCGCCTGCGCCATCCAATGATGAATCCCTCGCAACAACCAACCACCGGTCATCTCGTTTTGAATATAGTTTACCGACTCCCAAGCATCACCAGAACTAGCACTGTAACCCATCCAAAGAAACACACCGGTAACAAACTGAACAAACAAAGCAAAAGTCAGTGTACTACCCCAAACATAACGCCATCTAGAACCCCCGGGAATATTCTCAAATAGAGCCTCTTTCGTTAAGCTTCTGATTCCAGTCCTATGGTCTATCCAATTGAATAGCGCCTTCATGACAATGGTATTGGATGATCATGACCAGGTTGGAAGTTCTGGAATTTAACCCATACCTCTTCCTTATTGCGTATTTCAATTTTAAGCGGATCCATTGGACGAGGACTAACACCAGATACAATACTTCCATCCAACTTGAAATTACTGTTATGACATGGACAAAAAAAATCGTTCTTACTAGACCTGTAATCTATGAAGCATCCAAGATGCGGACAAACTGTGTGTAACGCCTTAACCTTACCGCCCTCTTTGAGTAGATAAATTGCACCTACACTTATATTCTTGAACTTATTCCAAGCATCTTCCTTATCGGCTATGACAGAAAACTTAGCCGGAGTCCCATTGGCCGGAATGGCATCCAACGTGGTGATCTTGATAAAACCATCTCCGCCTCCTTCTTTCTCACGAGTAAGCGGATTAAGATAAGCCCAAATACCAGCCCCGAAAGGAACAGCGCTAACAATTCCGCCAATAACAATGCAGAGAAATTTAACAAATCCACGACGCTCTTCTAGATCAACTTCAGATGTAAAACCCTCTTCACTCTCAGCAGGTATTTTCACTTCTGATAAATGACAAGCAATAGGAGAAGATCTATCATCAACAGATACTTCACTCACAATAGCTGAATCCGAATTGCTAATGGATTCATCCACTGCATCCTGATTAGGCACAGTACAACCTTCAGAATTTATTTCCTCGTTATTATCCACGGTGGAGGTCAGAAAGAAATTACAACCGGATCGAACAACCTCCTAGCAAAAAACTCTTAACTCAATAAAAAATCAATAATTACAACCTCAAATGATCCCACAAATCAGCAGGACTCAGTCGCATATTGATATAAAATTCACCAAAACCACCATATCGAGCACTCACTTCATCAAAACGCATTTCATATACAATTTCTTTGATAGCATCAGTCTTATGAGCCATTAGCGTTA
>Ga0163110_10000322_pt1 | contig 21950 bp, 22 predicted proteins | sample CRUFie1St17metaG_FD_108703 | JGI IMG/M metagenome (GOLD analysis project Ga0163110, IMG submission 108703) | Marine microbial communities from the Costa Rica Dome - CRUD Field 142mm St17 metaG | ecosystem: Environmental > Aquatic > Marine > Oceanic > Photic zone | place: Costa Rica: the Eastern...
AGCTACAGGCCCTATTATTCGTCTAGAAAACCTTTCAGGTGAGAAGATCTCGTTGGATGTCTCAATTTCCTGAGAGCTTTAGCTTCTATTTGTCTAATTCTTTCTCTTGTGACATCGAATTGCTTACCTACTTCTTCCAAAGTATGGTCTGTATTCATTCCAATGCCGAATCTCATTCTCAGGACTTTAGCTTCTCTAGCAGTCAGGCTTCCCAGTATATCGTCGGTCGCACCTTGAAGATTTTCTTCTATCGCGGCTATATCCGGTGCATCGATAGAGGTGTCTTCAATAAAGTCACCTAAGGTAGTGTCTTCCTCGTCACCAATGGGCGTTTCCGTGGAAATAGGCTCTTTCGCAATCTTTAGAACTCTTCTAACTTTGTCTTCAGGAAGGTCCATCCTCTCACCTAACTCTTCAGGAGTCGGTTCTCTGCCCATTTCTTGCACCATTTGACGAGAAACTCTATTTAGCTTGTTGATTGTTTCGATCATATGAACAGGTATACGGATGGTTCTTGCCTGGTCAGCAATTGATCTTGTTATCGCTTGTCTGATCCACCAAGTAGCATAAGTAGAAAATTTGTAACCTCTTCTATATTCAAATTTGTCTACCGCCTTCATTAAGCCAATATTCCCTTCTTGAATAAGATCTAAGAACTGTAAACCTCTATTTGTATATTTTTTGGCAATAGAAATAACTAACCTCAGATTAGCTTCAACCATGTCCTTTTTAGCCCTTCTGATTTTGGCTTCCCCAATAGACATTTTCCTGTTTATGTCTTTTATCTCACTAATTGGTAATTGAATAATTTTCTCTAGCTTGGAAAGCTTATTTTGCAATCTAACAATTTCAGTCAGATTTGCTTTAACTTCTTTAGCCCAAGGTTTTCTTGATTTTGCAATTTTTTCAGACCAAGATGCATCTGCTTCATTACCTGAATATTCTTGAATGAATTCCTTACGAGGCATTCTTCCTCTTTTCACATAAATGGTGAATAGATACTTTTCTACCTCTCGAATTATTTCCAAAGCATCTCTTGCAGGATCGGCAATTATCTCGAATTGAGTTGGCGAGAGCTTGAGAAATTGAAAAATCTCACCAAGTTTGCGCTGTTCTTGCAGTGCAGCCTTACTTGTTCGGGTTCTTGCACAGGCTTTTTCAGACTTATTAAATTGTCTTTTAAGTGAACTAAAGCGTTTTTTTACTTCAACAGGATCTGGTCCTGAAGCTTCTTCTTCATCTGATTCGCCTTTCTCTTCTTTTTCTTTCTTTTGAGCCAAAGCTGGTGGCGGGATGCCCTCTTCTATGTCCATAAAGCCGACCAGTACTTCAGATAATCTTCTGTCGCCAGCAACTACTTCTGAGTACTCATCTAATATTCTGTCAACAATTCCAGGATAGAAACAGCAAGCATGTAGTAACTCTCTTGCACCTTCCTCAATTCTCTTTGCTATAGCTATCTCTCCCTCTCTAGTGAGGAGATCAACAGTGCCCATTTCTCTCATGTACAGTCTTACAGGGTCAGTTGTCCTTCCCACTTCAGACTCAACAGTAGTCAAAGTTGTCCTTGTATCTGCAATCGTTTCAGGAGCTGCTTCAGAGTTGTCGTCAGAAGCCGTGCTTGTTGATTCGAGAACCTCAATTCCGATATCCATCAACATCTGGATTGTCTCTTCAACCTGATCTGGATCCGAGATGTCTTCAGGAAGCATAGAATTTATATCTTCATATGTAAGAAAGCCTTGATCCTTTCCTTTATCAACTAGCTCCCTGAGTCCGGAGTTCTCAAGGTCTTCCTCGCCAAAAAGAATCTCTTCTGATTCTTCAGAAGCTTCAACTTCTTTGTCTTTTACTTCAACGGGTGGATTTTTTGCTTTTCTTGCCATAACAAATTCAAAGGGTGCGCAATTATATTAGTTTTTTCTGTAAATTACCTTACTTTTAATCAATTTCTAACTGCTTTTGTGACTGAGCTCTTTTAGTAAGTTCCTTTCAGGTTCTTCTAGTTTATGAATATTAGATAAAAGATGCTGTTGGAGCTCGAAAGTCTCATCTTCAGATAAAGCACCATTCTCGAATATCTCTTTCAATTCTATGATCCTTGTCACCGAATCTGATTTTTTAAGGTTGAACAAACAGTCATTGAGATAATCCCTGCAATTCTGCTCCTCTACAATGTCATTCATAGAAATTAAAGCTCCTATAAAAGATGCAGATTCTTTATCTAAAGTACCTAAAAGGTCTGAAATTCCATCTTCTGGTCTATCTTTAAAAAATGTTACCACTTCACACATAAGCTTAACTTCAGGCTCGTTAAAATGATTAAACTTTTCCAGTTCCTCAATTTCCTTAGCTAAATAAGGATAAGACAAAACTACAGATAATATTTTAGATCCCAACCCTGAAGTCTCGAAAGTCTTCTGCACTTCGGCTTCAATATTATTGAGGTTCCTCTTAACTTTACTAGGATAATTTGGTTTTCTACCTTGTGTTTTAAGATCCACCGCATCCAGTCCAGTTACCTTGGATACCTCACTTTCAAGAAGTCTTTTTATGGAGCTCTCTTGCATAGTGGATAATAGCTCCATTGCTTTCGATGCAAGAGAAGCCTTTTGTTCCAGAGAAGTTAGTTCCGAGGCTTGAGTTAGCCTTTCTATAAAATACTCGGATAATAATTTTGATTCTTTGGACATTTCTTTAAATTTCTCTGCTGAATTTTTCTCCAACAAACTGGCAGGATCCTCTCCCTCGGGCAAGAAAAGAAATTTTATTTCATTTCCATCTGTTATCGATGGCAATACATTCTTGAGTGCACCCCATGCAGCCCCCCTACCAGCATCATCACCATCAAAACAAAAAATTACCTCATTAATTATTTGCAATAACTTTTGAACATGAAATCTGTTGGTAGCAATACCTAGTGTAGCAACAGAATTTTTCATTCCATGTTCGTACATAGCTATGGAGTCCATATAACCTTCTACCACGAAAATCTTCTCTAAATCTTTTCTGAATTCCAGAGACTCAAATAAACCATAAAGCTCTCTACTCTTTTGAAAAACAGATGTTTCTCCTGTATTTAGATATTTGGGCTGATCATCTGGATTCATAACTCTACCACCAAAGCCTACCACCCTTCCCTTCCTGTCTTTTATGGGGAACATAAGCCGATCTCTAAAAACATCGAACAATTTGTTATCTTTGTTTCTTTTTGATAATCCAGACTTGATCAGAGTTTCTTCTGTAACTCCCTGATCTAACATTTTTTTTGAAAGTTCATCCCAAGATTTGCTTGCATATCCAAGGGAAAATTTCTTGCAAACATCTCCAGAAATCTTTCTTTCTTTGAGAATATAATCCCTTACATGGTCGGCATTATTGGCATGAGATAGATTATTTTCAAAAATATCTGTTGCGATTTGGAGTGCATCATAAATAGGATTCTTCTCTGTGCTTACAGAGTTACTATTTTCATAAGGTACCTCCATTCCAGCTCTTGCAGCCAGTGCTTCGATTGATTCAATGAAATCATAACCTTGATGGGATTGCAGGAACCCAATTACATTTCCTGTTGCTCTACATTTAAAGCAAAAATAAAATTGTTTTTGTTCACTAACACTAAAAGATGGATTTTTTCCGTCATCGCAAAATGGGCATTGTCCCCAGTGATCTTTACCTCTCCTTTTTAACGGAAGATATGAATCTATCAAAGAGACGATATCTGTTGTATCAACAATATCCCTTATAAATTCTTGTGGTACGGAACCTGACACTAAACCTTACTCCTGAACCAATCCTCTAGAATAACTTGAGCAGAAATACTGTGTTTATTTGAGGAATCTCTTGTCCCAATTGGAACTGCCTCGAGCCTCTCTTTAGCTTCTCTGCTGGACAATCTTTCATCGGTTTTTTCAACCTCTATATCATATCTTTTATTTAAGGAAATTGAGAACCTATCAGACAATTCTTGTATTTTACTTCTTGTACCATCCATGTTCAGAGGATCGCCGACAACAAAAATTCCAGGTTTCCACTCTTCAATGATCTTATCAAGCTCAGTCCAATTTGGAAGGCCTTCATGAGCTCTAATTGAATAGAAAGTAGATGCAGTTTTTGTAATTTCCTGTCCGATGGCAATACCAATATGTTTCATTCCAAAATCGAAAGCCATGATTACCTTAGGAAGATTCTTATTCATGAAGTCAATTCTTCAACTGAATCTATGAATTTTTTTGCAACATCAATATCACAAAGCTCTTTATATTCCTTAAAGCAGGTTGGACTGGTTACATTGATTTCAGTTAAAAAGTCACCAATTATATCCAAGCCAACTAGCACTAATCCTTTTTCAACCAAAGAAGGTCCAACTTCATTGCATATCCATAAATCTCTTTCGGATAATGACTTAGCCACAGCTGATGCACCAGCGGCAAGGTTTCCTCTTAATTCTCCTTCAGCAGGTATTCTGGCTATTGCAGCATCCATTGGTTTTCCATTTATAACTAGGATACGTTTATCTCCCTCAGAGATCTCAGCTATATATTCCTGAATCATCACCTTCTCAGAGAAATGTTTAGTTACTGTTTCAAGAATTACATTTAAGTTAGGATCACTCTTTTTTATTCTAAAGATAGAGGCTCCTCCCATTCCATCTAAAGGCTTAATAACTGTATCTTCGTAATTATTCACAAAGTCAATTAATAAGCTCTTTTCCGAGCTAACTAAATGCTTAGTGCAGCACTGAGGAAACTCAGTAGCGAATACTTTCTCGTTACAGTCTCTTAAGCTCTTTGGATTATTGAAAACATTAACTCCACTTCTTGAAGCCATCTCCAAAATATAAGTATTGTAAATATAGTCTGAATTGAACGGAGGATCTTGTCTCATTAGAATTGCATCAAGATCTGATAGTTTAATTTCCTCCCTATCACCAAGTGAGAACCAATCCGAAGGATCATTTCTTACTTCTACCCTTGAGGATATGGCTGAAGCCTCTCCAGAATTAATGAATAAAGAATTTGAAGTCATATAAATAATTTCATGATTCCTTTCTTGCGCCTCAATCATCATCGCCAAAGTACTATCCTTTTTGAAATTTATACTATCTATGGGATCCATAACCACGCCTAATTTCATTTGTTCTCCAAGCTTTCTTTAATCAAAATTCTTTAGCACCATATCTTATAGCACTCACAGCGGATATAGCTGCAGTTTCTGCTCTCAATATTCTTTTTCCCATACTTACAGGTATAAAATCTGCCTCTTGCAGTATTTCTATTTCGGCATTTGTGAAGTCTCCCTCGGGACCTATTGCTATTGAGACAGAATCAACAATTTCTATATCCGAAAACTTAATTTCTGCATCTGGATAAAGAACCAGTTTCGTCTTTGATAGGCTTTTCGTCGACCACTCTCTAAAATCTATAGGATCATTAATTTGAGGAATCCAGTTTTCACCGCATTGCTCGCAAGCTCCCTTGGCAGTTTGTATCCACTTTTCAATTTTTTTTTCAGAATTATTAGCTTTTCTAGAAACAACAACTCTTTCGGTTAGGAGTGGTGAGAAAAATGTAACTCCTAGTTCGGTTGCTTTTTGAAGAGCAATATTAAAAGGTTCGTTCTTAATCAAAGATTGTCCTAAGTCTATCTTGATACCCTCTCTAGGTGAGAAAGGGAATTCCTCTTTTACCAGAATTTCAAACTTCTTATTATTTAATATCACTATTTCAACTAAAGCTGAATTTCCTTTACCATCGAAAACTACAAACTGATCATTAACTTTTTTTCTAAGCACATTGAGCTCATGATGAAAATCTCTTTTATTCAAAGATATCGTTTCACCCTGATCGTAGTTAACGTCCAGAAAGGTTCTCGTATAGTTCATTTATTTAGAAAACTGTTAATTAAATATTCAATAATTTTTTAGAGTGTATCTGATGAAAAACAATTCTTCAGTAAATTACTAAATTTCTTGAAAGATTAAATTTGTTGGGTATTATTCATAGTCCTTTTAGAAATTACAACTGACCGAAATTTAATCAAGTGACTCAAAACAAAAAGAAAAAATTCAACGGCGAAGGCAGGCAGCTGGGTTATCAGGTTTCTAAAAGTATGCGTAAATATTTCAGAGAGTTAGAGGGAGAAAAACCTACCGATATTTACAATATGGTTCTTAAAGAAGTGGAGTTACCCCTCTTAGAGATTGTTATGAAGGAATGTAATGACAATCAATCCAAAGCTAGCAAGATCTTAGGTATAAATAGAGGTACTTTAAGAACAAAACTAAAAGAGCACAAACTACTCTAATCCACGATGGCGCAACCTGCCGATCAAAAAATTAAAAGAGCTCTCGTCAGCGTCTCAAATAAAGAAGGCATAATTGAATTTTGCTCGTCGTTGAGCAAAGACCATGGAGTAGAGATAATCTCTACAGGTGGAACACTCAAAACACTTCAAGATGCAGGTATAGATGCAATAGACATAAGCACTCACACTGGTTTTCCTGAAATTATGGATGGCAGGGTTAAGACACTCCACCCTAAGGTTCACGGAGGTATCCTTTCCAGAAGAGAAATTGATAAGGAAGTTGTAACTCAAAATGAAATAAAGGAGATAGATCTGGTTGTAGTAAATCTCTATCCATTTGTTGAGACAGTATCAAAGGAAGGAACAACTTTAGAGACTGCTATAGAAAATATTGATATTGGTGGACCGAGCATGATTAGGTCTTCTGCAAAGAATAATCTCTACGTCGGAGTTGTTGTCGAGCCCAATGACTATGAATCTGTATTAAAAGAGATAAATGAAAATCATGGATCTCTTTCTATGGAGACTAGAAAAAGATTAGCCGCTAAAGCTTTTACTCATACAGCAAATTATGATGCGGCAATTTCAAATTATTTGAATGAACAGGAGGGTAGTCTTCCTAAATATATTTTTGGAAGATATGAATTGAAACAGGAACTAAGATATGGAGAGAATCCTCATCAAGCAGCTTCATTTTACGTAAGTAAAAATACTAGCAATGAAAGCGGTATCTCTAATGCTACTCAACTACAAGGAAAAGAGCTTTCATATAATAATATCGCTGATACAGATGCTGCATACGAGTGCGTTAAAGCATTCACTGAACCTGCATGTGTAATAGTCAAACACGCTAACCCTTGTGGAATTGCTCTAGGTAAAGATATTCTTGAGGCCTATGAGAAAGCCTTTGCTTCTGATGAGACATCTGCATTCGGCGGAATAATTGCCTTCAATGAGTCCTTGGACTTAACAACAGCTAATAAGATTCTCGAGAACCAATTTGTCGAGGTCGTAATCGCACCAGGAATCAGTAAAGATGCTCAAAATGCATTTTCCGTGAAAGAAAACATAAGACTTCTAGAAACTAAAATTTTAGGCTCCCAAAACTATGAACCTAAATTACTGAGTGTGAATGGTGGTTTGCTTATTCAGGACAATGATATTGGCATTATTTCTAAAGAGGACATAAAAATTGTTTCAGACCGAGAGCCCAGCGAGGAGGAAATTGAGAATTGTTTGTTTGCTTGGAAGGTTTGTAAATTCGTTAAATCAAACGCAATAGTTTATACAAAGAACTTCCAAACAATCGGGATAGGTGCAGGACAAATGAGTAGAATAGACAGCGCCCAAATTGCAGCCTCTAAAGCTCTAGAAAGAGGTTTTGAAACTAATGGATGTTGCATGGCTTCAGATGCCTTTTTTCCTTTCAGAGATGGTATCGATGCTGCTGCAAAGATAGGGATTACTTCAGTAATTCAGCCAGGAGGATCTATGAGAGATCAAGAAGTAATTGATGCTGCCAATGAAGCCGGTATGGCCATGCTGTTTACTGGAATGAGGCACTTTCGTCACTGATAATGAAGGTCTTAATAGTTGGAAGTGGTGGAAGGGAACACGCACTTTCTTGGAAAATATCCCAGAGTCCAAAAGTAACTGACATATTTGTTGCTCCAGGAAATGGAGGAACTGAATTAGAAAAAAAGATTACTAACATTGATATCGATTCCTCTGATATTGAAGGCCTTATTAATTTTGCAAAATCTGAACAGATAGATCTGACTATAGTTGGGCCTGAGGATCCACTTGTTAATGGAATTACGAATAGATTTGAGGAAAATAACTTGATGTGTTTCGGTCCTACTAGAGAAGCCGCTCAACTAGAAGGGTCAAAAGAGTTTATGAAAATCTTTCTAGATAAATATTCAATTCCCTCTGCCCAATATGAGTCTTTCACTAACGAAAAAGAAGCTCTAAATTATATCGAAAAAAAAGGTTGTCCTATTGTTATAAAAGCAGATGGCTTGGCTGCTGGAAAAGGTGTCACGATAGCTTATACCGAAGATGAAGCTAAAGAGGCAATTCATCAGTCTATGAATTCGCAAATTTTTGGAGATGCCGGAAAGAAAGTAGTTATAGAGGAATTTTTATATGGCGAAGAAGCGAGTTTCATAGTCATGACAGATGGCAAGACAGCAATTCCATTTGCATCTTCGCAAGATCACAAGGCTCGAGATGATGGAGATAATGGACCCAATACTGGAGGTATGGGAGCTTATTCACCTGCTCCGATAGTTAATAAAGAGATTCACAACAAAATCATGAATGAGGTTATTTATCCAACTTTGGAAGGCCTTGAAAAGGAGGGACTTAAATACATCGGGTTCCTTTATGCAGGCATGATGATAGATGCTAATAATAATCTTAAGGTTCTTGAGTTTAACTGCAGATTTGGTGATCCAGAGACACAGCCCATAATGATGAGACTTAAATCTGACTTAGCTGAACTTTGCTTAGATGCATGCAAAAATCAACTCCAAAGCTCTGAGCTTGATTGGGACGATAGAAAGTCATTAGGTGTTGTAATGGCGTCAAAAGGATATCCCTACAAGTATGAAAATAATCAAGACATAAAAAACTTGCCAGAATCTCAGAGTGATCTGAAAGTGTTTCATGCTGGTACTAAAGTAGAAAACGGTGTTCTTAAGTCAAATGGAGGTAGGGTACTTTGCGTTACTGCACTTGGATCATCTGTTCACTCTGCACAGCAGAAAGTTTATAATGCAATCTCAAAAGTGTCTTGGGATAATTCTTATTACAGAAAAGATATAGGTTACAAGGCAATAGAAAGAGAAAATTAAATGGATTTAGTTGACAAAATTATTAAAGAAATCGATCAAGGATTGAAGTTTTCACTTCAGAATTATCAAAAGCAATCAAGAGAATATCCTGCTAAGGGTATTGAAGATGATTCGTTAAATGAAATTGATAGAAGCATTTCGGCAAGTCTAATGAGAATTAACCATGCTGGAGAAGTTTCAGCCCAAGGTTTGTATAGAGGACAAGCCTTAACCGCAAGACTAGAAGGAACACGTGAAAAAATGGATGAGGCAGCTCAAGAAGAGCTTGATCATCTTGCTTGGTGTAATAAAAGGTTGGAAGAGTTACATGAAAAGCCAAGTATTCTTAACCCTCTCTGGTATGGTCTGTCATTTACTATGGGCGCAATTGCAGGTTTAGCTGGTGATAAATGGAGTCTTGGATTTGTTCATGAGACCGAAGAACAAGTTGTGAGACACCTTGAAAGTCATTTAGATCTTCTTCCTGAAGACGATAAAAAAACTTCGGCCATACTTGAACAAATGGCCATAGACGAGGCTCATCACAGTGAGGAAGCTCTCGAGTCAGGTGCAGCTGAATTACCCGATGGTGTAAAAAAATTAATGGGCGTCATTGCAAAGGTAATGACTAAAACCAGTTACCATTTTTAGTTGCGCATTTAATTAAATTACTTATTGATAATTAAATATTCACAGGTATAGTTGCGCGCGTGGCAATAATGCTACTGAAAAGAAAAGGAAAATTGATGAATATATACGTTGGAAACATTCCCTGGAGCACATCTGAGGAAGATCTAGAAGCTCATTTTGCTCAATATGGAAACGTCAACGCAGTCAGAATAATCACAGAAGGTCACTCAGGTAGATCTAAAGGATTTGGATTTGTTGAGATGGAATCAAAAGAAGCTGGTCAAGCTGCTATAGAAGCTCTTGATGGGCAGGATTTTGGTGGCAGAGATCTAAGAGTTAACGAAGCTAAACCTAGAGACTAATATCAGTTGAGGGAATACCATTTCTCTCAAATCACATACAGAAAATTTAGCCAAGTATATTACTTGGCTTATTCTTCTAATATAACCGCGGTCCCATAAGCCATGAGCTCAGCAGCCCCTTGAGCCATTACAGAGGTAGTAAAAGAGACGCCCACTATCGCATTTGCGCCAAGTGACCTTGCATCTTCAATCATTCTATCTATAGCTTGTTCCCTGCTTTCAGCAAGGAGCTTAGTATACTCATGCAGTTCCCCACCGACTAAACCTCTCAAGCCAGCCATAATATCTCGACCTACGTGTCTTGCTCGTATGGTATTTCCCTTAACAAGACCAAGTGTATTTCTTATTTCTCTTCCAGGAATATTAAAAGTTGTTGCTATTAACATCATTTCTCCACGTCTTTATATTTATCATGCTTATATTCTCTAATTCTCTGCACTAGGACTACTACGAGTAATACGAAAATGACTATTCCGATTATAACTTCCATAAGAAATCTCCCATTTTAAGAGAAAAATAGTCTCTCCAACTCGCTACCCGGATTATCAGCTCTCATAAATGACTCGCCAACCAAAAAATTTAAAACTTTATAAGATAAGATTTGATCAATGTCATCTTTTGTTTTTATACCGCTCTCCGATACTATCAACTTGTCCTTTAGGTCAGTTGAGAGTCTTTTTGTAGTTTCAAGATTCACCTCAAATGTACTGAGATTTCTGTTGTTAATTCCTATCAAAGGAAAATTCAAAGGAATTATTCTTTGTAGTTCCTCTTCATTATGAATCTCAACAAGCACATCTAATCCTAAACTCTCGGCTATATCTTTAAATTCTTTTAATTGGCTATCTGAAAGCGCTGAAACAATTAGTAAAATACAGTCGGCTCCGTAAACTTTACTTTGATATATTTGATAATCATCGATAATAAAGTCTTTCCTCAGTAAAGGAAGATCTACTGATGCTCTTATCTCTTTTAGATAGTCCAGAGATCCTTGAAAATATTCTTCATCGGTCAAAATACTAAGGCATGTTGCACCACCTTGCTCGTATTGTTTTGCTATTTCTATTGGATTAAATTGATCGCGGATTACGCCTTTGCTTGGCGAGGCTTTTTTTATTTCAGCTATCACTGATATTTCATTACTTTGATTTTTCCTCTCAATGGCTGATATAAAACCTCTAGCAGTAGATGCTTCTTCAATTTGGTTTTTGATGTCTTCGATAGTGAATAAGGTCTTTTGCACCTTAATAACTTCTGCCTTAGTCTCAACAATCTTATCCAGATAACTTTCCATTATAATTTTTTTGAAAATTCAACTAGTTGATTTAATTTTTCAACGCCCCCCTCATCTTGCAAAGAAGATCTAGCTTGATCAATTCCTGAATGCAAAGAGTCTGCAACACCAGAAACATATAAGGCTGCTCCAGCTGCCATAGAAACCATCTCACTTGCTTCTTTGTGCTCTCCTTTTAAAGCAAGTTTGGCCATTTTTAAACTTTCTTCAGGAGAGTTTACTTTCAAGCTATCTAAGGATGAGGTCTTAAAATTAAAATCTTCAGGACATACTTCATACTCGAGAATTTCCTTTTCTTTCATTTCGACTACATGTGTAGGTGCTGCAATACTTATCTCATCTAGCCCATCTTTTGCGTGCACTATCATAAGATGTTGACTGCCAAGCTCTCTTAACACTTCTGCCATAGGAAGCATCCATTTCTTGTCATAGACACCTAATACCTGCCTCTTTGCGGATGCGGGATTTGTTAGGGGACCTAAAATATTAAAGATACTTTTTTGACCTATCTCTTTTCTTGGTCCAATTACATGTTTCATGGCGCTATGGTGTGCTGGTGCAAACATAAAACCTAGTCCTACTTCTTTTATACAAGAAGCAACCGCCTCGGGACTTAAAGACAAAGATACACCTGCTGCTTCCAAAAGGTCAGCGCTTCCACTTTTTCTTGTTGCTGATCTATTTCCATGCTTTGCTACTTTTGCTCCGCAAGAACTAGCTAAAAAAGCTGAGGTAGTGGAAACATTAAATATTCCTATTCCTGATCCTCCTGTTCCGCATGTATCGATTATATCTGGAACATCTGTATGAACTTTAGAGGAAAGTTTTCTCATAACATTCACTGCACCCACTACTTCATCGATTGTTTCTCCTTTAATAGATAAGGCAATCAAGAAGGCTCCTATTTGAGCATCGGTTGTCCTTCCCTCTAGTATCTCTGTCATTATTGAAGACATTTCCTCCTTGGATAAATCTATTGAAGAAGAAATTAAATTTATTGCCTCTTGTATATTCATATTCAGTCGCTATCTAAAAAATTCTTGAGTAGTTCTTTTCCGTATTCTGTTGCAATTGACTCAGGATGAAATTGTATGCCTGTGAGAGACTTTGATTTATGTTGGATCGCCATGATACTTCCGTCTTCGGATCTTGCTGTTACTTCAAAATCATCAGAAAGAGAAGATTCTTGGATAATCAGAGAATGATATCTAGTTGCTTTGAAATCCTGCTTTATGGAAGAAAATATTCCCTTACCATTGTGATTAATCTTAGATATTTTTCCATGCATAATCTCGTTAGCCTTAATTATTTTAGCTCCGAAAGCAGCACCAATAGATTGATGTCCAAGACAAACCCCCAAAATAGGTACAGAACCTGAAAAATTTCTTATTACGTCTACAGATATACCGGCCTCTTTTGGTGTACAGGGCCCAGGAGAAATAACAAGATAGTCGGGAGACTTTGATTCTATCTCAGTTAAGCTAATTTGATCATTTCTGTAGACTTCGACCTCTTGCCCCATTTCATTGAAGTACTGAACAAGATTGAAAGTAAAGGAATCGTAATTATCTATCATCAACAACATAGATCAACCATCCAATTTCTCTTGAACCATTTCTGCTGCCTTAAAAATTGCCCTGCCTTTGTTGAGTGATTCTTTCCATTCTAAGTCAGGAACAGAGTCAGCAACCCAACCCCCTCCAGCTTGGATATACAAAACTTCATCTTTAATAACAGCAGTTCTGATGGCTATTGCCATATCCATGTTACCTTGCCAAGAGAGATACCCTACAGCACCGCCATAAATACCTCTTCTAACGGGTTCGAATTCATCAATAATCTCCATAGCTCTAATCTTTGGTGCTCCGGAGACTGTTCCAGCTGGAAAAGTGGCCTTGAATAAATCTATTGCTGACTTATCTTTTCTTATTTCAGCTTCAACATTCGAAACCATATGCATAACATGACTATATCTTTCTACACCAAATCTTTCCGTGACCTTTACTGATCCTGGTTTAGCTATCCTGCCGACATCATTTCTCCCTAGATCAATCAGCATCAAATGCTCTGCGATTTCTTTAGGATCATTAATCATATCTTCTTCCATGAGCAAGTCATCAGCATCGTCTTTACCTCTTCTTCTAGTTCCTGCAATAGGCCTTACGGTTACTTTGTCATCTTCTAGCCTAGCTAAGATTTCTGGAGAAGATCCAACTATATGAAAATCATCCAAATTTAAATAATACATATAGGGGGAAGGATTTAATTGTCTTATCGAGCGATAAAGGGCAACTGGATCAGCAGTAAAAGGGATCGACATTCTTTGTGAACAAACGACCTGCATGATATCCCCCTCCTCTATATATTCTTTAGCTTTTTCAACTGATGACTTGAATTCTTTTTCACCAAAGCCTGATAGGAAATCAGATTCGCTGATGCTCTTCTCAGGTTTTCTAAATTCTTGAAAGTTAAGAGGTTCTTTCAGTTGCTCTTCTAATTCATCAAGCCTTTTAAGAGCCTGTTCAGTTTGATCTTCGGAATCAACTAAAATGATTAGATGAAGTTTATTTTTTAAATTATCAAAAACTGCAACTTCCTCTGAAATCATAAATAAGGCATCGGGGGTTCCAAGCAAATCTGGAGGAGATGATTCTTCTAATCTTTTCTCAATATATCGCACACAGTCATAAGAGAAGTAACCAACTAGACCACCATTGAATTTAGGTAAATCCGGATCTTCTCTTAAAGTGTAACTTTTCTGAAGATCATCAATATATGTAAGGGGTTCATCAACTTGAGAAACACTTTCTTGCTTACCGTCAACTAATACTTCGACAGTGTTATTTAAAACTTTTATTACTCTCTTTGCCTGCAAGCCAATGAGAGAATATCTTGCCCATTTCTCGCCCCCTTCAACTGATTCGAAAAGATAACTATAGGAGCAATTTGCTAGCTTTCTATAAATGCTAAGAGGCGTCTCCATATCAGCAAGAATCTCTCTCGAAATAGGAATTTTTAACTTACTTTCCACTTCTTTAGATGGCTTTTAATGTTGCTTTCATTTGATTGATAATCTTTGAGTAATCTTCTTGATTGAAGATCGCTGAACCTGCAACAAAAGTATCAGCTCCTGCAGAAGCTGCCCTAGCAATATTTTCTATATTTATTCCGCCATCTATTTCCAATCTTATATTTAAGTTGTCCTTATCTATCAAGGATCTTACTTCAGAAACCTTTTCCAATACGGACTCAATGAATTTCTGACCGCCAAATCCAGGGTTTACAGACATAAGCAAAACCATGTCTAATTTCTCTAAGGAGTTTCTGATTAGATTGACGGGTGTTTCAGGATTCAAAACTAAACCCGCCTTGCAATTATTGTCTTTAATCAGCTTTATAGACTTATCTATGTCATCAGATGCTTCAGGATGAAATGTTATATAAGTAGATCCTGCTTCGGCAAAACTTTCTATCAGTTCATCAACTGGATTAACCATTAAATGCGTATCGATTGGCGCATCTATTCCATAATCTCTCAAAGCCTTGCAAACCATCGGTCCAATGGTGAGATTAGGAACATAATGATTGTCCATTACATCAAAATGTATCCAATCTGCTCCAGCATCTAGAACATTTTTAGAATCCTCCCCTAAACGAGCAAAGTCTGCCGACAATATAGAAGGTGCAATTATGTAGTCCTTATAACTCATTTGGAGCAAGTTTACTCTTCGCTCAGTAAGGCGTCTAATCTTTCAACGTCTTCTAGAGTATTTAAATTCTCAAAAGTTCCTTCAAAAATTTCACCAGAGACAAGTCCACTCATAGAAGCTGGTTTTAAGAAATCTTTCCAAAGGTCTCTTTTTTTTATGTCCGGATCATCAAAAAGTTCTGGTGAAAGAACTGACAAACCTGAGAAAGTGTATTTTTTTTCACTTGCATCAGGATCTACCTTTCCTTTAATAATTGATGCATCTCCTTCACTCTTGGTTTCTGGGTTAGGTACAAATACCATGTGAGCCATTAAGTCCTCGCGCAGGGCAAGCGTCTTGAAATTAAAATCTGTAAAAGTGTCAGAGCTTAAAAGTATAAAGGGACCATCAAAATGATCTATTGCGTTGTGTACTCCGCCACCTGTGCCTAATAACTCTTGTTCAACGGAATAAGAAATTTTTATATTAAATTTGGAACCATCACCGAGTTGATCAACAATTTTCTCGCCATGATGATGTAAATTAATTATTAACTCCTCAATGCCACACTTTTGAAGCTTAAGAATATTCCTTTCTATCAAAGACACACCACCTAATTTAACGAGCGGTTTTGGTTTATTTTCCGTAAATGGGTGCAATCTTTTACCCATTCCAGCAGCTAATAGAAAAGCCTTCATATTCGTGCCTCTAAGAATCCCTTTAACTCGGGCTCTACGCATTCGGTTAAGAAGTTTCCCAACATTTCTAGCTCTTTATAGCGCAAAGAGCCTTCTTGAAGGTATTTTAAAGTTTGCAATAAGTCAGGTAGTCTGAAAGATTTGTTATCTCTAATATGAAGCCTAGAAAGCGTTCCTAAAATGCGAAACTGTCTCTGAAAGCCTGCATAATCCAAATCCCTTCTGAGGCTTTCTAGGGAGGAGCATCTGTTTTCATCCCTTTCCTCAAAAAGCTGATTATAAAATTTTAGATAATCCTCTAACTCTTGATTACTTAATGGATTTTCAATGTCCATCAATATTGAGGATAAATCCAGGGCGTAAGGACCCATACACATATCTTGAAAGTCTAAAATTCCTATATTGTTGTTTGGCAACAACATTAGATTTCTAAATTCAAAATCAAAATGACACAATGTGTAAGACTGATGAGAACACTGAAAGGCTATTTTATCCCACGCATCATGCAATATCTGTTTGTCATTATCTGAAAGGCTTAACCCTAGAAGTTTAAATATGAACCATTCTTCAAATAATTTCATTTGATCTTTTAAATCGTCCTCTGAGAGCTCCCTTAAATCGATAGAGCTATCGCAAGTTTGTAATCTATTAACTTCCTTAATAGCTCCTTTATAAAAACTTTCTTTGTTTCTAGCATTAATTTCTAGTTGAAGAACCTTATCACCAAAATCCTCAAGCAGCATAAGCCCTTTCTTATGATCTGCGGCTTCCACCCTGGGGGCTTTTATTCCATGACTGATTAAAAAACGAGAATACTTTTGAAAGAGCTCATTTTCCTCTGATAAAGGCTGTGAAATAACGCCAATCTTTGTACCAGTGTTGGTATTGATCCTAAAATAGGCTCTCAAACTGGCCTGTTCTCTCAAAGGCGCTAAGTTTTCAATTGAGTCGAAATCTAACTCTTGAGCTTTAGATTGAACCCAATCTAACAAGTCATCTTTCATATTTGTCATAATTTGATAGTAATCATTAGAGTTCTTCCTTTATGATCTCAATAAGTTTATGGAACAATTAAAGCCAAATATACTCTAATTTTAACTATGTTTAGAGAATACTCCTTTATTCCTATGATGATGTTTTATTTCATCGTGGTCTATCCAACATTTTTGGTGAGTGAAGAAAAGAATAATCTCAAGATTAATTCTATTGATGCCCAGTTTATAGAATCAATTGATCAAGATACTCTTAAGCTTAATGGAGATGTAATTATCAAGGCTGACAATATTGAATTATGGTCTGATGAAGCCGTATATGATCGCAAAAATCAGTTGATTTCACTCAAAGGAAATATCAAGGCATTATCAAAAAATCTTTCTATCAAAGCAGAAAGTATGGAGGCGGATTTCCAAAAAAATAAATTCCTCCTGAATAACTCTAGCTTTAATTTTATAGATAGGGGATTCGGTAAGGCGCAACTAGTAAATATTCAATTTACAGAAGATATAGAACTTCTAAATGTGTCTATTTCTAGTTGTAATAACGAAAACTTATCCTGGGACCTAGAGGCAGAAAAAATAATTATTCTTGAGGATAGAAAAAATGTAATAGTCAGAGACGTAAGCGTTAAATTAAATGATGTCCCTTTCTTTTATGTGCCTTACCTAAGATCAGGAGTTGGAAATGAAAGCTTCTCTGGATTTTTATCCCCATCTATAAAGCAAGGAAAAGACGGACTGGATCTCACAATTCCCTATTTTTTTAGTTTTGCCCCAAATTACGATTTAACACTTGCGCCTAGGTATATTCAAGAAAGAGGTTCAGGCTTAGATGCAGAAGGGAGATTTCTGTCAAAAAACTCGAAAGGAACTCTTGCTCTTTCACATTTTTCCAAAGATAGAAAGTTTTCTAAACAATCTTCGGAATCTGATAAAAGGTGGGCAGCAATGCTACATGGAATTCATAGAGGTAATTCACCTCTACATTTTGAGATTCTTTCTGAGCATGTCAGTGATGATCTTTATTTCGAGGATTTAAGTGATGATATTTTAGGTACTCAACAAAAAGATTTTTTAACAAGAAACCTATCCGTAGGTATTAATCTCAAGGATGTTAAGTTCAAGGGCGAAATTAATCAATTTCAAAATCTTAACCCCTTTTCGTCAAATGATTATGAAACGAGGCCTAATTTTAATGTTGATTATCAAAAGAAATTGGAGCACGCACGAATAAGAATTATTACAGACTATACAAAATTCTCATTTGACAAGGATTTCAATCCCCTCGATAAGAAAAAAGACATAAAAAGGATTTTTATAGAGCCTTCTTTGCGTATGGACTCAGAAAACAGCTGGTCAAAGTCATCTATAACTGCCGGGATTAGAAAAACAGACTATGAAACTCACATTAATAAGTTTGATAACTCTTATCATTGGGCGGAATTTTCTCACAAATTATTTTACGACAAAGTCTCAAAAAATAGATTTAGTACATTAAGTCCGATGATGAAGTTGATTTGGATAGATGGAGAGAATGAATTCAAGAATAGTGTAGATTCTAAAATTCTTAATCTAAACTACGACAATCTTTTTAGGAAAAATTGGTATACAGGATCTGACCTGTTTCTTGAAGAAAACAGAATTGTGCTTGGGATCGAGTACAACTCATATGGGCTTTATACCAAGAAAGAAAGATCTTTTTCATTAGGAAGAGCATTCTTTAAAAATAAAGAGAAATCCAATGTAACCAGTTCAAAAAATTCTTCCTATGTTTCCGATTTTAAGTTTAATTTGGTGGGGGATTTTAAGCTTAGCGGATCATTTGAACTTTCTTCTAACCTCAAAAAGTTAAGAAGAGGACATTTTGGAATTATCTATGAAAAGGATGAAAGAAGAAATTTACAGTTAAGGTCTTTATATAAAAGAAAGGTGAGATATCTCAATAATCCAGTTATATGGAAAGATTTTGATAAACCTATCAATCAAATTGAATTGATCTCTCAATGGACTGTGGCGGACAGTTTTCTTCTCTTTGGTAAAATCTCAAGAGATCAAGAGATCAATTACACCAGAGATCTGTCTTATGGATTTGAATACTACAATTGCTGCCTGAAAGTTGGCTTAATGAAAAGAAAATGGTTAGATCAGGATTACTATTCCTTTTATGATTCGCAATTAAACCCTTCCAATATTCTTGACGCAGGATTATTGCCTGAAAGGGAAAAAGACAACATCTATATATTTTTTGAGTTAAGTGAATTAGGAAGATTCGGTAAAAGAATATCGGATGTCTTGAGATCGAAAAGATTTCAATAATTGCAAGAATAAAAAAAAAGAAGACAATAGTCACTATGGACTCGATAAAAACAACAAATTCAAGAAAATACTTTTATAAGGCTTTAATTATATTCCCCTTTGGTCTTTTATTGTCGCTGAATATATATTCAAAGATTGAACTTATAGACCGGGTTGTTGCTGTAGTTGACTCTGGAGTAATAATGGAATCTCAGCTTAATGCCAGGGTTGAAGATATACTTTTAAGATTAAAAAGTGACAAGGCTGAATTGCCTCCTCTAAATCTTCTTGAGGAGCAAGTTCTTGATAGGTTGATTGTAGAAGAGATTCAGATGCAAATTGCTGAGAGGGCAGGAATTAAAATCAGCGATTCTGAGTTAAATCAGACCCTATCCAGGGTTTCATCTCAAAATAATTTAAGCCTCGAGGAATTCAGAATTAAACTCGAAGAGGAAGGTACATCCTATAGAGCATTCAGAGACACCATCAGAAAAGAGCTAATAATACAAAGAGTACAAAGGGGTAAAGTAGGCGCAAAGATTGATATATCTGAGCAAGAGCTAGAAAATTTCATCAATTCTGAAGAAGGCAGAACTCAACTTGCTGAACAATATAATGTTCAAAATATCCTTTTATCTATAAAGAGTGGGTCAACCGAAGAAGAAGTTAAAGTAGTTGAGAACGATGCCTATTCTTTATTGGAAAGAATCAAAAACGGAGAAAGCTTTGAAAAGCTTGCAGCATCTTACTCTTCAGGACAGAACGCACTTGAAGGAGGCTTCCTGGGATGGAGAACATCAGCCGAACTTCCAAGTTTATTCGCAGAAGTGATAAGTAATTTAAAAGTGGGTGATATTTCCGATCCTGTTAGAAGTGGAGCAGGCTTTCATATACTTAAGTTAGCAGATAAAAGAGGTAATACTGTTAAATTCTTAGATCAGACACTTGCTAGGCATATTCTTGTTCAACCATCAGAAATTAGAACTGAAAAACAGGCAGAGAATCTTATCAATGATATCTATGAGAGATTAGACCAAGGGGAAGATTTTAAACAACTTGCAAGGCAATTCTCTGAAGATCCAGGATCAAAAATGGATGGTGGTGAACTGGGCTGGAGCAATCCGGGAGATTATGATCCGATATTTGAAGCAACTATGAACGCAACACAAATTGGTTCGCTATCTGAGCCGATCAAATCCTCATTCGGATGGCATATTATTGAGGTAATGGACAGAAGAAATGAAGATGTTAGCGAAGAAGAGCAAAAAAATAGAGCTTATCAAATAATTTTCAAAAGAAAATTTGAGCAAGAACTACAAAGCACTCTCATTGAGCTCAGGGCAGAGGCTTATGTAGATATCAAACTTAACTCATGACAAAAATAATTGTCTCCTCTGGAGACCCAGCTGGAATAGGTCCAGACATTTGTATAAAAGCCTTTGGAAAAAATAGAGAACTAAGCTACAAACCAGTAGTTTTCGGCAATATAGAGCTATTTAAGCAAAGAGCTGATCTTTTGGGGTGCGAAGTAAATATTAGAGAATATTCGGGACAAAATTCTGAGGAACTGTCAGGTGAATTTCTTTGGATGATAGATAGACAAATTGATACATCAATAGAGCCAGGGAAACCCTCTCCAGATTCAGCAAGATATATAATGGGAATTTTTGAAGAATCCGTCAAAAGGGTTATTTCAGAAGAATTCAATGCAATAGTTACCTGTCCAATCAATAAGGAACTTATAAATGAGGCAGGGATATCATTTACAGGTCACACAGAAGAGCTCGCTAAAATATCAAACACCGAAAGGGTCGTAATGATGTTAGCCAACGAGAAAATTAAAATTGCTCTCGCAACTACACATGTTCCACTTACTGAAGTTTCTTCCCATATAAGCAAGAGTCTCCTTTACGAAGTGATTTCAATATTGAATAACTCTTTAAAAGAGTATCTCGGAAAAGATAATCCTGTAATAAAGGTGCTTGGTTTAAATCCTCATGCTGGAGACGGAGGTTTCATAGGCAATGAGGAAAAAAATATAATTACTCCAGCTCTAGAGGATTTAAGGTCAAAAGGCATGAATGTTTTAGGTCCTTTATCCGCAGATACAGCTTTTCTTGAAACAGGAACAGAAGATAAGGCAGATGTTTTTCTTGCAATGTTTCACGACCAAGGTCTTCCGGTAATCAAGACAATGGGTTTTGGAGAGACTGTGAATGTTACTTTAGGATTGCCATTTGTTAGAACTTCAGTTGATCATGGTACAGCCTATGACATAACAGGAACTGGACAGGCAGATGATTCAAGCCTTTTAGCCGCCGCAAAAATGGCATGTTCTATGTGCGAAAGATAATAGAAATGCCCAAAGCTAAAAAAAGTTTAGGACAAAATTTTTTAGTCGACGATATAGTGATTAATGAGATTATTAATCATGTTAACCCGGATTCGGGAAACACATTTCTAGAGATCGGGCCAGGAAAAGGGGCAATTACAAAAGAGCTTTTAAATAAAGTCTTATTTACTCACGCCGTAGAAATTGATGACTCCCTCTCGAAAGAACTATCGAAACTAAAGAATAAAGAAAAATTTCAACTTCATAATCAAAATATACTTAATTTCGATCCGTCAAAATTGTCACATGAAAAATTAAGAGTGATTGGAAACCTTCCTTACAATATATCAACTCCAATAATGATGTGGGGCTTTAAAAATATTGATTACTTTTCAGATATGCATTTCATGTTTCAAAAGGAATTTGGAGAGCGACTCATTGCCAGTAATAATAATAAAAATTTTGGAAGAATCTCAGTAATAACTCAGTATCTTACTAATCCGTGTTACTGC
>Ga0163110_10000323_pt1 | contig 21933 bp, 28 predicted proteins | sample CRUFie1St17metaG_FD_108703 | JGI IMG/M metagenome (GOLD analysis project Ga0163110, IMG submission 108703) | Marine microbial communities from the Costa Rica Dome - CRUD Field 142mm St17 metaG | ecosystem: Environmental > Aquatic > Marine > Oceanic > Photic zone | place: Costa Rica: the Eastern...
ATAACTTTTTATGAAAATGGTGAACAATAATGAGCAAATTGGAAGATAGTGTAAACGATATTTTAGGTATCGAAAAGAAAAGTACAGATGTAACCGTTTCAGACTTTGAACAACCAGCACCTGTACCTAGAAAAATAGATGAGAATAAACCTCATGTTGACCAAGATTATGAAAATAGTAGAGAAAACTATTATAATCTTATTGACAAAGGCAATCAAGCAATTGAGGGTATATTAGATATTGCAAAAGAAGGCCAACACCCTAGAGCATATGAAGTTGCAGGTCAATTGATTGGGCAAGTTGCACAAACGGTAGATAAACTACAAGACTTACAAAAGAAATTAAAAGATTTAAAAGAAGTGCCAAACAAGGCAAATACAAATATTAAAAATGCTTTATTTGTAGGTTCGACAAACGAATTACAAAAAATGTTGAGGAAAAATGATGAAACTATTGAAGTCACAAAGACAAGTACCGAAGAAAAAGATATTTCAAATAAGTGATTTAACTTATATTAAGTCAATGACACCTCTGCCTGAATTACTAAAAGGCGAAGAGTTAATCAATCCAATAGAAGTAATGAGACATGCTGTATCAAAGACACCAAGATATGGTGCCGGTGGTAAACCTTATACTGAAAAAGAATTTAGTGTATGGCGTGGTAGTCAGAGAGTACAGGCTGCTATAAAATTAGGTTATACACATATAGAGGGCATAGTAATTAATGATTGATTTAGTGAATAACAAATATCAAGTTTTTGATAATTTAGTATCAAAAGAAACGCAAGATTATATTGAAAGTATGTTGTTAGATGGTGATAATTTTCCTTGGTTTTTTAATGATACAAGTTGCAAGTTAGATGAAGAAGACCAAGGAATGCCTTTCTATGATTATATGCAATTTTCACATTCATTTGTATTAGACTATAAAGAAAACTCTTCTGCTAAAGGTTTAGTATTAGATAAATTATTAAAAGAAGTTGATATTAAAAATCAAGTAATAAGAGCAAAGGCAAACTTAAAACCTATTGCTCCTATGGGAGATTTAGACAAACATAATAAACCTCACTATGACCAAAAAGAAGACCATTTTGTAGGTTTATATTATGTAAATGAAAGTGATGGAGATACTTGGTTGTTTAATGAAGATAAAGCAATGTTAGCAAGAATAAAACCAAGAAAGGGTAGATTACTTGTATTTGATGGCAATTTATTACATGCGGCTTCACATCCGTATTATGCAAAGAAAAGACTAGTAATAAACATAGATTTTAAAAAATGAGTACAGACGCATATCTAGGTAATCCTAATTTAAAAAAGGTAAACACACCTATTGAATTTACGAAAGAACAAATCGTAGAATATCAAAAGTGTGCTGAAGACCCTATTTACTTTATGGAAAAATATATCCGTATTGTATCTCTTGATGAAGGTCTAGTGCCTTTTAATATGTATGATTTTCAAAAACATATTGTAAGAACAATACACGACAATAGATTTACAATATGCAAATTACCAAGACAATCAGGTAAATCTACAACAACCGTATCTTATCTATTACATTTTGCATTGTTTAATCCTAATTCAAACATTGCCATACTTGCAAACAAATCATCTACTGCTAGAGATATATTAGGTCGTGTTCAACTTGCATATGAAAATTTACCAAAATGGTTACAACAAGGTGTTATAAACTGGAACAAAGGTAATATTGAATTAGAAAACAAGTCAGTAATTGTGGCGGCTGCAACATCTTCAAGTGCTATTCGAGGTGGTTCTTATAATATTATCTTTCTTGATGAGTTTGCTTTCGTTCCTGCTAATATTGCCGAAATGTTTTTTAGCGCAGTTTATCCTACCATATCTGCTGGTACAAAAACTAAAATGATTATTGTATCTACACCTTATGGTATGAACCAGTTTTACAAATTATGGACAGACGCAGAGAATAAAAGAAATGATTATGTACCTATTGAAGTACATTGGTCAGAGGTACCAGGTAGAGATGAGGCATGGAAAGAAGCAACAATTAGAAACACCTCACCTGAGCAGTTTCAACAAGAGTTTGAGTGTGAATTTTTAGGTAGTGTTAACACATTAATTAATCCTGCTAAGATTAAAAATATGGTCTTTCAACAACCATTACAATCTAATGGTGGTTTAGATGTATATGAGAAACCTGAAAAAGATAAAACATATGTAGCAATGGTTGATGTTGCTAGAGGTGTCACAAAAGATTATTCAGCATTTGTAGTAGTAGATATAACACAAATACCATATAGAGTTGTAGCAAAATTTAGAGATAATGAAATTAAACCTTTATTGTTTCCTCATAAAATAGAACAAGTGTGTAAGGCATATAATCATGCACATGTAATTGTAGAAACAAATGATTTAGGTCAACAGGTTGCAGAGGCATTGCAATTTGAATTAGAGTATGATAATCTATTAATGACTACACAAAGAGGTAGAGCAGGTCAAATATTAGGCGCTGGTTTTTCAGGAAGAGGGACTGGTTTTGGTGTTAAGATGACCAAACAAATTAAAAAAATAGGTTGTTCAAATATTAAATCATTAATTGAAGGAGATAAAATTGTAATAAATGATTTTGATATGGTGGGTGAGATGTCTACCTTTGTAAAACGAGGTCAATCATGGCAGGCCGAAGATGGTAATACAGACGATTTAATGATGTGTTTAGTCATATTTGGCTGGTTATCTAATCAACCTTTTTTCAAAGAGATGACAGATACAAATGCTCGTCAAATACTATACGAGGAACAACAAAAACAAATAGAGCAGGATATGGCGCCGTTTGGTTTCGTAGATGATGGTATACCAGACCATGAGAAACCTGAAGTTGATGAATATGGTACACTTTGGCATCCGGTGACATACAAGAGGGATTAGTGAGGTTTGCGTATCTTATAAATATCATTGAGGTAATTAAGTTTATCTTATGATAGATTTAAATATGGGCGTATGAATAATACGAAATTTGAAGTAAAAAAACTATTATTTAATTTGCAAATTAAAAGGAGAACCTAAATGGCATTTCAAGTATCACCAGGTGTTCTCGTACAGGAAAAAGACTTAACAAGAATTATTCCTGCCGTTTCAACATCTACTGGAGCTTTTGCTGGTAAATTCGCAAAAGGACCGTTAGATGAGGTAGTGACTATTTCTAGTGAACAAGAGTTAGTATCCGTATTTGGCAAACCAGACGCTGATAATTTCGAAGATTTTTTTAGCGCCGCTGCTTTTCTACAATACTCTAACGCTTTAAGAGTTGTCCGAGTACAGAATTCATCTGTATCAAACGCTACCGAAAGTGGTTCAGCGTTTGTAATCAAAAATCTAACTGATTACCAAGATAACTATGCTGATGGTTCTGGTTCTGTTGGACAATGGGCTGCTAGAACAGCAGGCGCCCATGGTAACTCAATAGCGGTACATGTTTGTCCGTCTGCTCAAGCATACGAAGAATTAAACATAACAACCGTTAATGACGCTTCAACAGCAACTGGAGATACGGTAGTAACCGTCACATCTGGCACAGGCATTGGTATTGGTGACATTGTTAACTTTGGCGATAATCACGAATACAGAGTTATAAATGTTGCAACAAATGATTTAACAATAGTAAGAAAAAACGAACCTGATTATTTCGCAGCTAGCGATTCCTCTGGTCTTGTTGAAGCACTAACAAATGGTGCTCAAGTAAGAAGAAGATGGAAGTATTATGACCTAGTTAAGAAAGCACCAGGAACATCTACATTCGTATCACAAAAAGGTGGTTCAAATGATGAACTACACATTGTCGTAGTTGACGAAGATGGCGACATCACAGGAACAAAAGGTGATGTATTAGAAGTTTATGACGCATTGTCAAAAGCTTCAGACGCAAAACTTCCTCAAGGCGAAACAAACTATTACCCAACGGTAATTCAGAATAAGTCTAATCACATATTCTGGATGGACCACAACACAGGCGGTTCAAACTGGGGTAATGCAGGTACTTCAACTTTCACAGCAGTTGCAGACCCTATTTCAGTATCACTTCAAAGTGGTTCAAATGGGAGTGCTTCAACAACTGGTCAGTTAAGAGTTGCATATGAGAAGTTTGCTGATACAGACACGGTTGATGTTGGACTTATCATAGGTGGTAAGTGTGACGCAACTCACATTGACAACCTTATTACAATCGCAGAAAACAGAAAAGACGCAATAGCATTTGTGTCTCCTGAAAGAAGTGATGTACTTAATGTTGACGGAAGCACAGCAACATCTAATGTTGTTTCTTTCTTCAATGGTATCCGTTCATCTTCATATGTTGTATTCGATAGTGGATACAAATATATGTACGACAGATATAACGATATGTACAGATATATACCTTTAAACGGTGACATGGCAGGTCTAGCTGCACGAACTGATTTAATCGCAGACGCTTGGTACTCACCAGCAGGATTAAACAGAGGTGTTGTAAGAGGCGCTGTTAAACTTGCATACAATCCTACAAAAACACAAAGAGATGACCTTTACAGAGCTAGAGTAAATCCAGTAGCGACCTTCCCAGGTCAAGGTACGGTTTTATTTGGCGATAAAACAGGTCTATCAACTCCAAGTGCTTTTGATAGAATAAATGTAAGAAGATTGTTTATCGTATTAGAAAAGGCGATTGCTACGGCTGCTAAATTCCAATTGTTTGAATTCAATGATGAATTTACAAGAGCGAACTTTAGAAACATAATCGAACCTTTTTTAAGAGAAGTACAAGGTAGAAGAGGTGTCACAGACTTTTTAGTAGTGTGTGATGAAACTAACAACACAGGTCAAGTAATAGACGCTAACGAATTCGTTGCTGAAATCTTTATTAAACCAGCGAGAGCAGTTAACTTTATTACTTTACAATTTATCGCAACCAGAACTGGTGTCAGTTTTGATGAAGTTGCAGGTTAAGGTAGAGGAGAAATAAAATGGCAAACATTAACGACTTCAAAGCTAAACTTGCAGGTGGTGGCGCAAGAGCCAATCAGTTTAAGGTAACAATGCCTTTTCCTGGTTACGCACAAGTTGGCGGCGAGATAGAAGACCTTGCTTTCTTATGCAAAGCAACAGCATTACCAGGTATGTCAGTACCTAGTTTTAATGTACCTTTTAGAGGTAGAGCTGTTAAGATAGCAGGTGATAGAACAATCGAAGACTGGAACATAACGGTACTAAACGATACAAATTTCAAATTAAGAAACGCATTTGAAAGATGGTCGAATGGTATAAACAACATGACAGACAACGAAGGATTAACAAATCCGGCGGACTATCAAGTTGACGCTTTCGTTGACCAGTTAGATAGAAACGGTGCAACTATAAAAAGTTATACGCTTAGAGGCGCATTTCCAACTATAATTGCTCCAATTGAGTTGACATATGACGAGGCTACAGCAATCGAAGAATTTGCTGTTACCTTTGCGTATCAATATTTTGAAACAAACACAACTACTTAATAGTATTATAAGTAGTTTAAGGAGAATATATAATGGCTGATTTATTTGGGTTTTCTATTACACGGAAAAAGCAACAGGCAGACCCGAAACAAAGCTTTACACAACCACAGGCGGATGATGGTACACAAACTATCGCCGCCGGTGGATATTTTGGTCAGTACCTTGACATGGAAGGTACTGCCAAGAATGAGCAAGACTTAATCCGAAGATACAGAGAAATTTCACTCCATCCGGAGTGTGACATGGCTATCGAAGATATTATCAACGAAGCAGTTGTATCTAACGAGATGAAAGAGGCAGTAAAGCTTAATTTGGATAACTTGCCTTACGGTAAAGATGTAAGAAGAAAAATCGAAAACGAGTTTAGTGAAGTATTAAGGTTGTTAAACTTTAGTACAAAAGGTCACGATATCTTTAGAAGATGGTATGTTGACGGAAGAGTTTATTATCATAAAGTAATTGATAGAGAAGAAACTTCCAGAGGTATTACTGAATTAAGATATATTGACCCTAGAAAAATTAAGAAGATTAGAGAAGTAAGAAAGAAACGACCAGATGTTTCAACTCCTCATGGTCTTACGGTTGTAGATGAATTCGAAGAATATTTTATGTACAACGAAAAAGGTGTCACGAATACGACATCTGGTGGTATTAAGATTGCCGTTGACGCAATTGCATTTGTACCATCTGGATTAATTGACCAAAATAAGAACCAAGTATTATCTTATTTACATAAGGCAATTAAACCAACAAATCAATTAAGAATGATTGAGGACTCGGCAGTTATTTACAGAATTGCTAGAGCACCTGAAAGAAGAATTTTTAAGATTGATGTAGGTAATTTACCTAAAGTAAAAGCTGAACAATATCTACGAGATGTTATGGCAAGATATAGAAATAAACTTGTCTATGACGCAAACACAGGTGAAATCAGAGACGACAGAAACTATATGTCTATGTTGGAAGATTTCTGGTTACCAAGTAGAGAAGGTGGTAGAGGCACATCTATTGATACTTTACCAGGCGGACAAAATTTAGGTGAAATACAAGATATAGAATACTTTAGAGCAAAACTTTATAGAAGTTTAAATGTTCCTGTAAGTAGATTAGAAGGCAGTCAAGGTTTTAATCTTGGCCGTTCTACTGAAATTACAAGAGATGAACTTAAATTTACAAAGTTTGTTCAAAGATTAAGAAAGAAATTTACAGAGTTATTTAACGACATACTGAAAACTCAATTAGTATTGAAAAAAGTTATTGCTGAAGAAGATTGGCATAATGTTAAAGAAAATTTAGCGTATGACTTTTTACAAGATGGTCACTTTGCAGAATTAAAAGATAGTGAGTTATTATTGGAAAGATTGAGATTGGCAAATGAAATGCGTGATTATGTTGGTAAATATTTTTCTGTGGAATATGTACGAAAAAATGTACTAAAACAAAACGAGAGAGAAATAGAAGACATTGACAATCAAATTAAGAAAGAGATTGATGATGGTATTATTTCTGCTCCAACAGACGACTTAAATAATAAAATCTAGGAGGATTAGATGAGTGAAAGTACGAACAAATTTATTGACGCATTAGCAAAAGGCGATAATGTAGCCGCTGGTGACGCATTTAAGGACGCTTTAAGAGATAAAGTGGCAGATAGTCTTGACGCAAAAAGACAAGAGTTAGCAGGACATATCTTTAATCAAAACCCGGAAGTAAATAATGGTGCGACTGAATTTTCAGACCCTAAACCAAATGTTGCTGACCCGGCACCTGAAACAGGTCAGGTAATTGATACGCAAGGAAACCAAATAGAGTTTACACCGAACAATGCAGAACCAGAAAGTCAAGACAAGTAATTACCTGTCAAAAGGTATAGATACTGAAACATTTAGAAGTTTGCCACCATTACATAAAAATGTGGTGACAGACTTCTTTAATACGGTAGAAGAAGATGGTAATGTAATTGATAGGGTAGAAAACGCTATTGATGTAGTTGCTAGTAAACATAATGTGAATACAGATATATTATATAATTACATAGAAAAAGAGGTAGGTATTTAAATGGCATGGGTAGATATTCCAGGTTCAAATAGTGTGTGGCAATATGAAAATACTGCTACGGCGTCTAATACATATGCAAGTGCTCCAGGCACATACTCTGGTGGTGTAAGAACTTTCACACAACCAGGTACAGGTTTAGAAACTAAAGTATATGTAAGAACAAGAAAAAAAGGCGAAACAACTGAGCGTGGTGAACTATCTAAAACATTTTTTGACGCTACACATATAGGATTTTAAATGGCAGACCAGATAACAACACAAACAATTGCTGACACCTCTGGTGTTAAGTATGTTACCAAAATGACAAATTTTTCAGACGGCACAGGCGAGAGTTTAGTCACAAAGGTAGACGCTTCAGCTACGACATTTATGAGTGAAGACGCAGAGAGAAAAATCAGTAAGATTTGGTACTCTATTAATACTACTAATCAAAAATCAGCAGTAGAATTGTTGTGGGCTGGTACAGGTTCTAATCAAACTGCTGTTATTTTAAGTGGTAACGGATATTGGGACTTTAGAGAAGCAGGAGATGAGTTGAAAAACAACGCTACCGGCGCTACTGGAGATGTTCTATTATCGACAAGAAACTTTGCTAATGGCGACAATTACACAATTATTGTAGAGTTTAGATAAAAAACCTTATAAATAGTACAATAGAGAGAGAAAAATGAAACTAATTTCTGAAGAAGTATCAAACGCCGAATATCTTGTTGAAGAGAAGAACGGTAAAAAAGAACACAAAATTAGAGGTGTATTCTTACAATCTGAATTAAAAAACAGAAATGGTAGAGTGTACCCGAAAACGATTTTAGAGAGAGAAGTAAGTCGTTATAACAGAGAATTTATCAATAAGAATAGAGCATTTGGTGAGTTAGGACATCCTGACGGACCAACGGTAAATTTGGAAAGAGTTTCACACATGATTACGAAACTTCATCCAGATGGAAATAATTTTATTGGTGAAGCAAAAATTATGGATACACCATACGGTAAGATTGTAAAAAGTCTTATTGATGAAGGCGCTCAATTAGGAGTATCTTCAAGAGGTATGGGTTCCGTAATACAAAAGTCCGATGGTAACTATGTAAAAGATGACTTTTACCTAGCGACAGCGGCCGACATTGTAGCAGACCCCTCTGCTCCAGACGCTTTCGTAGAAGGCATAATGGAAAACAAAGAGTGGGTATGGGATAATGGCGTATTAGTAGAAAAAGATATTGAAGCATGGAAGAAGTATGTGGAGAACGCTAAACGAAACGCAATAGCAGAAGCTAAGGCGGATGTGTTTAAAAAGTTTCTTCAAAATCTTTAATGTTATAAATATCTAATGAAAAACAAAAAAAACATATGTTTTTAATTTTAAAAGGGAGAATTCTCAATGGCCGATACAGAAACAAAAATTGAGGCGTTAGAACAAGAAGCGGTAGCTGAGGCGAATGCTCAAGCGGACGCTCCCAAGAAGAATGCTGTAGCGGCTGAACCTTCTCACATTGCAAAAATGAACAATGCTGAAGATTTAGGTCCAGCTGTTGTTAAACCAACAGACAGCAATCCTGACGCAACAAAAAAATCAAAAAAAGTTTCTGACCAAATTAGTGCAACGGCTGATAAAGGTGGTTCACCAGACACAGCAGGCAAACCTGATACGGATGCCGGCGTGACTAAAGTAGCTCACCCAGGTCAAAGTGCTAAAGTGGAAGAAACTGAAGCTTCAGAGGATAAAGACGCTGTAAACGAAGGCGAAATGCCGGCTGGATTAAAGAAATATCTTGATAAGAAGGCTGACAAAAAAGACGAGAGCAAAGAAGATGAGAAATCAGACAAGAAAGACGAAACTTACGGAATGAAAAAGGCGTCTTACAAAATGAATAAAGAAGAACTTGATACTCATATGGCTGCTCTAGTTGCTAACGAAGCAGATTTATCTGAAGAGTTTAAAACAAAAGCTGCAACCGTATTTGAAGCGGCGATACAATCTAAAGTAAAAGAAATCGCTGAAGAAATGGAAGCAGATTATAACACTAAATTTGAAGACGAGAGTGCTAAAGCAAAAGCCGAATTAGTTGAAAAAGTGGATTCATACTTGAACTATGTAGTTGAAGAGTGGATGAAAGACAACGAAGTTGCTTTAGAAAGAGGAATCAAAGGCGAAATCGCTGAAGATTTTATCTCTGGTCTTAAAAAACTATTCGAAGACCACTACATTGATGTTCCTGATGACAAGTACAATGTACTTGAAGACCAGGCTTCTAAAATTGAAGAATTAGAGAAGAAACTCAATGAAGAGGTAGAGAAGAATGTTAACCTTGCGAAAGACAATGGCGAGTACACAAAAAAACAAATCGTAGCGGAAGCTGGCGAGAGTTTAACTGATACTCAAAAGGAAAAATTTGCGAAGTTAACTGAAGAGATTGAGTATTCAAATGCTGAAGACTTTAAAAACAAGGTAGAGACCGTTAAGGAATCATACTTTGCTGACAAGGCGAAAGCAGATGAACAATTAGATAATGTGGCGGCTGCAGGCGAGACTTCTAACGAAGACTTGTCGAATGCTATGGCTGCTTACGCTGCCGCTATAAGCAAAACTAAAGATATTAAAATATCTTAAGGAAATATAAAGGGAGAAAAAAACATGTATCTTTCAGAAACACATGAAAAAAAATGGCAGCCTGTTCTGGAGCATCCAGATTTACCAAAAATCGAGGATTCTTACAGACGAGCCGTCACATCAGTTATCTTGGAAAACCAGGAAGCTGCTTTAAAAGAAGATAAAGCCTTCTTAAACGAAGCCGCTCCTACCAACTCAACTGGTTCTGGTGTTGCAAATTGGGACCCAATCCTAATTTCTTTAGTAAGAAGAGCAATGCCAAATCTTATTGCATACGATATCGCAGGTGTACAACCTATGACTGGTCCAACTGGACTTATCTTTGCAATGAGAAGTAGATATACTTCACAAACAGGTGCTGAAGCTATGTTTGACGAAGCAGACACAGACTTTTCAGGTCGAAACGCTGCTGGTTCAAGCGTTGATGGTTTCTCATCTAGCGCAAACTCTGGCACAAACCCAGCTGTATTAAATGATGGTTCCCCAGGAACTTACACAACTGGTACAGCAATGACTACAGCGGCTGCTGAAGCATTGGGTGATGACAGCGGTAATCAATTCGCAGAGATGGCTTTCTCAATCGAGAAATCTACGGTAACTGCTAAATCAAGAGCTCTTAAAGCTGAATACACTATGGAACTTGCTCAAGACCTTAAAGCAATCCACGGTTTAGACGCTGAGACTGAATTAGCAAACATCTTATCTGCTGAAATTCTTGCTGAAATCAACAGAGAAGTAGTAAGAACTATTTACACTAACGCAGAAAAAGGAGCACAAACTGGTAATGTCACAACTGCTGGTATCTTCGATTTAGACACGGATTCTAACGGTAGATGGTCAGTTGAGAGATTTAAAGGTTTAATGTTCCAAGTAGAAAGAGACGCTAACAGAATAGCACAAAGAACAAGAAGAGGAAAAGGTAACATCATTATCTGTTCTTCAGATGTTGCTAGTGCGCTTCAAATGGCTGGTGTTCTTGACTATACACCTGCATTAAATAACAATCTTAATGTTGACGACACAGGCAATACTTTTGCTGGTGTATTAAACGGCAGATATAAAGTGTACATTGACCCATACTCAGCTAATAGTGCTGCTAAGCAATACTATGTTGTAGGTTACAAAGGTACTTCACCATATGACGCTGGATTATTCTATTGTCCATATGTACCTCTACAAATGGTTAGAGCTGTTGGTCAGGATACTTTCCAACCAAAAATCGGTTTCAAGACTAGATATGGATTAGTTGCTAACCCATTCGCTGAAACTGGTGCGATTTCAGGTGCTGCTACAGCAGTAAATGACGCTGGTTCTGCTAACGCTAACAGATACTACCAAAGAGTGCAAATCGCAAACTTAATGTAATATCAGTTTGGTGTTATTACCAACATTCAAAAGGGGGCGAGAAATCGCCCCTTTTTTTTGGCCTTCCTCCTGGATGGATAAATAATAGTATGAGTACAACGAGAGCATACGATAGACAACCTACAAAAACAGATTACGCTGACCCTACAAAGTTTAAGTTTAGTATTCTAAAACTACCAAAGGTCGAGTATTTTTGCACAGCTGTAAATATACCTGGTGTATCAGTTGCTACAAGAGTACAACAATCACCATTGGCAGATATACCATTACCAGGTGAAAAGGTTGATTTTTCTGATTTAGAAATGACATTTTTAGTTGATGAAAATTTAGAAAATTATAGAGAAATACATGGTTGGTTAATGGGTCTAGGCTTTCCAAAAGACCATGCACAATCAAGAGAAGCTCTAGGTGCAGGTAGTGATAGATTTCCAACATCAAGTGGTTCAAATTTATCAAGTGACCCAGGCAAAACAAAATACGGAGCGACAGCCATAGGCGCTTTATTTTCAGACGCAACACTAACAATATTGTCAAGTAAAAACAATCCTGTTCAAGAAGTAAGATTTTCTGATATGTTTCCTGTATCACTAACAGGATTACAATATAATCAACAAGCAACAGATGTGGATTATCTAACAGCAAGTGTTGTTTTTTCATATAAAATTTACGAATTTGCTCAGATAAATTCATCAGCAACAACGATAGTTTCTTCTTAAAAACTTCGTTAAAAGCTTTACATTTTAAGGGTTTTATGATATATTATTACTATAACTGGAGATATTATGACACTAGACGAACTACAAGAAAAGATTGAGAAAGACATGAAACTCAACGATACCGAGTTAGACTTGGAATCGTTAAAGACACCTCAATTACATAACAAATATATGAAACAACTTAATAATTTTAAATTGTTATTGAGTAGAGCAGAGGCTGACTTAGCCACAATCAAAAAAGATAAATGGGAATATTACACAGGCAAATCTGACCCACAGGTCTATGCTGATAAACCATTTAATTTAAAAATTTTAAAACAAGATGTTGACCAATATATACAATCAGATGAAGAATATATAAAAGCAAAACAAAAAGTAGATTACTTATCTACAATAACAGATTATCTTGATAGAACAATAAGACAAATTTCAAATAGGACATTCACTATAAAGAACGCCATAGAGTGGCGAAAGTTTACTAGTGGAGCTATTTAATGAGATACGATACTTTATTCCCTACACAAATACAAATTACAGACAACATTCTGGCTGATGGTGACAGACAGATTATATTGAATGATATTAACACAAAAAGAATGAACAGCTTTTCTAAAAACTGGCAATCAGAACCTAATTTAAATGAACAATATTGTTATCAACCATTGGTTGACAAATTAGTATATCACACAGCAATGTATTTTGAAGAGATGAAATACAAATATGAAGGATTTAAAATTACTGATATGTGGGCAAATGTATTAGACCAAAACGAAATGCATAGACCACATGGCCATTCAAACAATATGTTAAGTGGTGTTTATTATGCAAAATCAGATAAAGGACATCCAGGTATTGTCTTTCAGGACCCTAGACCTCAAGTTGATATATTAGTACCTGAAATAAGAGAGTTTAAAAAAAATAATTCTTCAATATGGTCTTATGACGCTATTCAAGATAGAATGATATTATTTCCGTCATGGCTAAAACATTATGTACCTGTAAATGAAATAGATAAAGAAAGAGTAAGTATCTCTTTTAATATAATGTTTGACGGTAAACTTGGCCGTTCGGAAGACTTTCAATCAGCGAGATTTTAATGACTTTAACCCGATATATTGTCATAGACAAAAAAGATGATGTCTATTTAAAGATTGAGGCAGATGATAATATTCGTAGAGAACTTGGTGAATACTTTACATTTGAAGTACCAGGTTTTAAATTTATGCCTCAATATAGAAACAGAGTATGGGACGGAAAAATTAGACTATACTCGTATCAAACAGGCCAAATATATGTTGGTCTATATCCTTATATATTAGATTGGTGCGAAAAGAATGATGTACATATCGTTGATGGTACTAAAATTAAAGAAACAAAGATTGATGAAAAACAATTAAACGGTTTCGTAAAGGCATTAAAGATACCTTTCGAAGTAAGAGATTATCAACTAGAGGCATTTAAACATGGTATTAAAAGAAATAGGTGTTTATTACTATCTCCAACAGCCTCTGGTAAATCTCTTATTGTTTATATGTTGGTACGATTTTTCTCTATAAAAATAAAAGAGACAAAAAATAACAAAATTTTGATTATCGTACCGACTACCTCTTTGGTAGAACAATTAGCAAAAGACTTTGGTGACTATGGTTGGAATATAAAAAATGTACATAAGATATATCAAGGTCACGATAAAGAAACAAATAAAAAGGTTGTTATATCTACATGGCAATCTATCTATAATCTACCTAAAAAATGGTTTTCACAATTTGGTTGTGTGATTGGTGATGAGGCACACTTGTTTAAGGCAGTATCATTAACAAAAATAATGTCTAAACTTGTTAAGTGTCCTCATAGAATAGGTCTTACAGGTACATTAGATGGTACAAAAACACACAAATTAGTATTAGAAGGATTGTTTGGTTCTGTTAATAAGGTTGTATCAACAACTGAATTACAAGAAAAGAAACAACTGGCGGATTTACAGATATATTGTTTAGTATTAAAACATGGTAAAGATGAAAGAAAACATGCACATGGTTTTAACTATCAAGATGAGATGGATTATATAGTACAAAGTGACAAAAGAAATAAATATATAAGAAACCTTTGTGCTAATCTACAAGGTAATTCGTTATGTTTATTTCAGTATGTAGAAAAACACGGCAAAAATTTACATGAAATGATACAAAAAAAGGCGGCCGATAAACAAGTCTTTTTTGTATATGGAGGAATAGAAACAGATGACAGAGAAAAGATTAGAGAAATTACAGAGAAAAGTGATAACGCTATTATCGTTGCGTCTTACGGCACTTTCTCAACAGGTATCAATATTCGAAACTTACATAATATTGTGTTTGCTTCTCCTAGTAAGAGCAGGATAAGAAACTTGCAATCTATTGGTAGAGGCTTAAGATTAAAAGATAATAATTCACACGCTACATTATATGATATAGCAGATGACTTAACATATAATGAAAAAGAGAATTACACTCTCCAGCACTTCCGAGAAAGGATAAATATATACAATGAAGAACAATTTGATTATCAAATCCATAATGTGGAGTTAAATAACCATGCACCAAAATAACGAAGAAATAAAGATAATAAAATTAATAAATGGTGAAGATGTTATTTGTAAGATAACAAAAGGTAAGTCACAATTACCTGATAATGCTCCTCTATTGAGATTAGAAAAACCATTGTTAATTAAATATGTACCACAATTGTCGCCATTCGGCATAAAGGATTATGTTGCATTGACGAAGTGGACTGCCTATACTCCTGATAAAATTATTACTATCCCTAAAGATAAAATAATGACTATCACAAATGCGAGTATAGAGATGACAAATTCATATCACAAACTTTCGGCCGCCTACGACAAGGTTCCGACCGAAGTCCCCCCGAGTATGAAACTAAAAGACGAATTGCAAAGATTGAGTGAAGAAGAAAATGAAGAATTGAATGAAATATTTGATGAACACAACGACAAGAGAACTATACACTAGCTTAAAGTCTGTCTTAAAGGCGCTACACCGCTATTATACAGACCGAAGAAAGATTGTCAACCGTGGAATCGGCATTGACAATTAAATTATATTAATATAAAATGAGGATATTATGGCCGCAAAAAAAGAACATTATGTCAACAACAAGGAATTCTTGGCTGCTATGGTCGAGTACAAAAAAGCTGTTGAACATGCAAAGAAGAAAAAATTAGACAAACCACCAGTTACCGATTATATCGGTGAGTGTTTTCTAAAGATAGCAAATCATCTATCATATAGACCTAACTTTATAAATTACACATATAGAGACGATATGATTAGTGATGGTATTGAGAATTGTTTACAATACCTAGATAACTTTAATCCAAAAACATCAAACAATCCGTTTGCTTATTTTACACAAATAATCTATTACGCATTTGTAAGAAGAATACAGAAAGAAAAGAAACAAACGGTTATCAAACAAAGAATGATTGCCGAGGCAAATTATGATGATATGACCTTGCAACCAGGAGAAGACAGAGAGTTTAGAAATCAATTTACTGAATTCTTACAAAGAAATTTACCTTTAGAAGAAGATAAACTACCTACTAAAAAGAAGAAAAAAGCGAAGAAAAAATGACCAAGTATGAAGTAATAGATGACTTCTTACCTAAAGAGCAGTTTTCAATTATAGAAGGCGTGTTTATGGGTAAAGTTTTTCCATGGTTTTATGAACCTGGTGTATCAGCTAAATCCAAGGTTGACAAAAACAACATTTACATGTACCATCTAGTCTACCAAGACTGGCAACCTAATTCGCCACAATTTGATTTGTTGTTACCTTTGTTAATTAAACTAGAGGCAAAAGCAATATCGAGAATAAAGGCAAACTTTTATCCTGGCACACCTGTACAACATGAACATGGTATGCATAGTGATTTTAAATGGCCTCATAAGGGGGCATTGTATTCCATTAACACATGTGATGGTTATACAAAACTAGAAGACGGAACAAAAATTAAAAGTGTCGCAAATAGAATGTTATTATTTGACGCAAGTAAACCACATACTTCAGCGACATGTACAGACGCAAACGCAAGGATTAATATAAACATTAATTATTTTTAATATGAAGATAGCACTATTGAATGATACTCATTTTGGTTGCAGAAATGATAGTCCAGCATTTATGGAGTATCAGAATAGATTTTATGACAATCTATTTTTTCCGTACCTTATAGAAAATAATATAAAAACACTTATTCATTTAGGTGATGTGGTTGATAGAAGAAAATTTATCAATCATAAAACAGCGTACAATTTTAAACATAAATTCTGGAACAGACTAGAAGAACTAGGTATTGAAACACATATTATACTAGGCAACCATGACACATATTATAAGAACACAAATGAAATAAACGCAATACAAAATTTAAACATTAATAAAGACGCCAAAATATATACAAATCCAACAGAGGTTAATATTGGCGATTTAGATATGTTATTCTTACCATGGATATGTGATGAAAATTATGATGATAGTATTCACGCAATAGACACAACCAATTCACAAATATGCATGGGTCATTTAGAAGTAAAAGGTTTCGAAATGCACAAAGGCCATTTCAATGACCATGGTTTAGAAGGCAATCAATTCAAAAGATTTGAAAGAGTAATGTCTGGTCATTTTCATAAAAAGTCAGATGATGGCCGTATCTATTATCTAGGTACACAATATGAAATGACATGGTCAGACTTTGGTTGTCCTAAAGGTTTTCACATATTCGATACATCAAATAGAGAACTAGAACATATTAGAAACCATGATGTTATATTTAAAAAAATTATATATGATGATACAAAAGAAGATTATCTATTCAAAGAAATAAAAGAATATGATAGTTGTTTTGTAAAACTATTTGTATCTCAAAAAACAAACAATGATATGTACGAAAGGTTTATTGAAAGACTATACAATCAAATTAATTTACATGAATTACAAGTTGTTGAAGATATGTCAGATATAAACTCCTCTGTTAGAGAAGACATACTTGACCAAGGAGAAGATACATTGACATTTTTAGGTAATTATATAGACCAAGTAGAAACAGATGTTGACAAACAAAAATTAAAAGCATTTGCAAAAGAACTATATGTGGAGGCAAACGAATGAGCGAAGTACATAATTTTGGTCCTATTGTTTATCAAACTAAAGTTGACCAATATATACTAGATTATTTAAAAAAAGAAGGTGATGAAATGGTTGCCGAAAGTAAAAGAAATTATAATCATAGATTAGCAGGTCATCTAAAAAATCAACATAGATTTAGTGAAGAAACTATACAATGGTTTTATGGAGAAACTTATCAACATTTTCAAGATTATATAAGTGCTTTAGAAAAACATAAAGGTGTTATTTCAAGAGGTAGATTGCAATATAAAGCATTATGGATAAACTACATGAAAGCAGGTGACTTTAATCCAGCACATGTACATTCTAACGATATATCATTTGCCTTATTTGTAGATGTACCAAAAAAAATACACGAAGAAACATATACACACGAAGCTGATAGTGCTGTTCCAGGACATATATCATTTTTTTATGGTGAAGATAATAATTATTCAATAAGCAGTATGGCGTTTGCACCTCAAACTGGTGACATTTATATATTTCCTGCTAAGTTAAGACATTTTGTAGCGCCTTTTAAAAGTGATGTGACTAGAATATCATGTAGTGGTAATTTGGATTATAAATGATAGTATTTAAAAAGATTAGATATCAAAATTTTTTATCAAGTGGTAATGTACCAATAGAGATAGATTTAGACAAAGCTTCTACTACTCTAATTGTAGGTACAAATGGTAGTGGTAAGTCAACACTATTAGACGCCTTATGTTTTGCATTATTTAATAAACCATTTAGAATAATTAAGAAAGAACAAATGGTCAATACTATTAATAATTCAGAGGCCATAGTAGAAGTAGAATTTATGGTTGGTACAAAGAACTATATTGTAAGAAGAGGTATCAAACCAAATATCTTTGAGATTATATGTGATGGTGAACAATTAAATCAAGACGCTAGTAGCATAGACTATCAAAAATACCTAGAACAAAACATAATGAAACTGAATTACAGGTCGTTTATTCAGGTGGTTATATTAGGGTCATCATCATACGAGCCGTTTATGAAGATGAAACCAAGATATAGAAGAGAAGTTGTTGAAGAGATACTTGATATCAGAGTTTTTGGCCTAATGGACTTGATTTTGCGTTCCCAACAAAGCGATTTACAAAAAAAGTTGACGGAGGTGAGGCACCAATGCGAGTTAATAAAGACCAAGTATGAAACTGAAGCAAAATACTTAAAGTCTCTGGAACAGGCAGGTAACGACAACCAGACGGTAGCGCTAAAAAAGATAGAAGAAAATGATAAAAATAGACTAGAATATGAACAAAAACTACAAAAACTAAATGAAGAGATTGCCGTTAGTCAAAAAGAGTTAGAAGGCAAGGACAAGACTACAAACAAGTTAAAAGAGTTAAGTAAACTTGAAACAAAGATAGAACAAAATGTATCTACACATAAAAAAACATTAAAGTTTTTTAAAGAAAATGATAATTGTCCTGTGTGTACTCAAAAGATAGATGAGGAGTTTAAAGATAACAAATGCAAAGAAGAACACGGTACAATTTCCAAACTAGAAGGCGGTCTAGTCCAGCTCGTAGAAGAAATCTCCAAACAAGAACAAAAAGTTTCTGCTTTCGACAAGGTTTCAAACAAAATATACGATATGAACCTGGAGATTGCCAAAATAAGCTCATCGCTAGAGAGTTTAAAGAAGCATAGTGACCAAATACAATCTGATTTAAACAAAAGAAATCAAACAGCAACTGATATAGAAGAAATTAAAGTTAACTTAAAACAAATGAAAGTTGATTTAAAAGAGGCTGAATTAAACCTAGACAAAGTACAAGAAGAAAAAGGTTATGTAGATGTATTAAGAGAAATACTTAATGACAAAGGTGCTAAAGCACAAATTATTCGTAAGTATGTACCAATTATGAATACACTAATTAACAAGTATTTACAACAAATGGATTTCTTTGTATCGTTTCATTTAGATGAAGAGTTTAATGAGACCGTCAAGTCAAGATTTAGAGACACCTTTAACTACAATAACTTTAGTGAGGGTGAAAAGATGAGAATAGACCTTGCTTTACTATTTACTTGGCGAGATATTGCAAGAATGAAAAATAGTACAAACACTAATCTATTAATACTAGATGAAATATTTGATAGTAGTTTAGATGGCCAAGGTACAGATGATTTCTTTAAAATTATCAAAGGATTAGAAAGAGAAAATATTTTTATTATATCTCACAAAGGTGATATTATGTTTGATAAGTTTTCTAATATTATTAGATATGAAAAGTACAAGAATTTTACGAGGTTAGTAAATGCCTAATTTTGAAAGATGGTGGCCTGAAACTATTGCCTTTGATTATTACACCAAAGATAAAGAATATCTTAATGTATTAGTTGATAAATGTTATGAAATACAAAAGAGTGTAAAAAAAGGTGGTGAATTTTGGGAAAGTGATGTTTATAACACCATGATGAAACATGATTTAAGAAAAGAACCTGTATTTAATAAAATTATTAAGTGGATTGATAATTCTGTATATGATTATTTGGCAGATTTAGGGTTACCATTTGCAAGGAACAATGTAGAACCAGAACTATCATGGTTTAACATATATAAAAGAGGTGATTATCAAGAATACCACCACCATGCAGGTTGTATTGCTTCAGCAATCTTTATATTAAAATCAGGTGGTAATACGAAAATTAATTTTGAGAAACCTTTTCAAGAAATGATATTTTCTGAAACACCAACAGAAATACAATATGAAAGTGAAGACGCTAAATTAATTATTTTTAGAAGTCATGTTAAACATAGTGTAAGCAGACATGATTTTGATACAGATAGAGTTAGTTTAGCATTTAATTATAGGAGAACATATGACAGACACAATACCTGAACTAAAATTAGTACCACCTACCGACCCTAGAGTACAATCAGCAATAGCACCTTATACAGACGAGGCGTTAAAAGAAGCTGGTTTTGAAAGTAGAAAACAATTGTCAGAGGCAATGTTTAATGCAATGGGAAAATATGGTGGTATAGGTTTATCTGCCAATCAAGTTGGTTTGCCCTTTAATATGTTTGTTATGGGTGGTCATCCACAATTAAACAATGGTTTAAAAATGACATGTTTCAATCCTGTTATCATACAAGCGAGTGTAGATACAATTATGATGAAAGAGGGTTGTTTGACTTACCCCTACCTATTTTTAAATATTAGTAGACCTAGAAAGATTACTGCTAAGTATGAAGATGAAGAAGGTAATTTAAAAGAAGCTTCATTAGATGGTATGTTGAGTAGAATATATCAACATGAATACGACCATATGTTAGGCAGAAACTTTACAGAGTTAGTATCTAAATTTAAATTAGATATGGCAAGAAAGAAAGCCAGTAAATTAATTAAGAGGGCAACAAGGTATGCAAAAAACCAGAAGACTTAATAATGGTGAGTTAGTTAATGAGTTAAAAAAACCAATTAGTTTAACTATAAAAACTAAAGTACCTAAAAAGTGGAAAATAATTGATATGGAAACTGGTCAATCATATGTGGCGACAGGTAAAACAAAATTATATGAAATGTGGACACCTTGTAAAGATATAACAATAAAACAAAAAATAGATAATTTAGAAAAGAAATTAGATAAACATATAGAAGATATATGGACGGTGTATAAACCAATCAAAAAAATATTAGAAAAGTTAGAGAGATTTAAATTATGGTAAAATATAAAGTTATAGATAATTTTCTACCAGAAGGATATCATAATCATTTATTCAATTTAATGACCAAAAGCGAAACATTTGCATGGTCTTATAGACCAAATATATCACTTCACGACAAAGAAAATGATAGTTTACATGATTATGGTTTTAATCATATACTAGATGATAAATCTCCTTATCACTTATTATTTTATCCTTTATTATTACAAGGTTTAGATGTAGCAAAAACAATGAAACTGGCTATATCTAAAATATATAGAGCAAGAGCTGATATGACAACTTATAGTGGTAAAGAACATACACATCCACCTCATGTAGATTTTACAGATATGTCACATATTAGTTGTGTGTATTATATAAATGATAGTGATGGCGATACTATATTATATAACGAAGAGTATGATTTTACCTGGCGTGGTCAAGATACATATAATGATAAGATAAAAAATCTAACAGAATTGTACAGATGTTCGCCAAAGGCAAACAGAGCTTTCTTTTTTAATGGTCTAAATCTACATACAGGACAATCACCATCTAAAAATAAGATAAGAACCATAGTAAATATGAACTACGCTTGACATTTTAACATTATTTTAGTAGGATAACATTATGACTTATTCGTGGAAAAAAGGAATGTCTATTGACGACCAATGGCAGAGTTGGCAAGAACACAATCCGATAGACAAAATTGAAGCACCAGATACAGAAACATTAAAAGAGGCAGTTGTAAAAGACTTGTCTTATGTATCAGCCATGGATGTAAAAGAATATACACTATATCAAAAATGGTGTGAGGTGCATGACAAA
>Ga0163110_10000328_pt1 | contig 21709 bp, 21 predicted proteins | sample CRUFie1St17metaG_FD_108703 | JGI IMG/M metagenome (GOLD analysis project Ga0163110, IMG submission 108703) | Marine microbial communities from the Costa Rica Dome - CRUD Field 142mm St17 metaG | ecosystem: Environmental > Aquatic > Marine > Oceanic > Photic zone | place: Costa Rica: the Eastern...
CATGCCTTCGCTAGAGTAGTTCGTGACAAAGCCACATTGAACATCATCTACCAAATAATTGAACCGCCAATGACCAAGAAAGAAGAACAATATCGTGAAGAGATAATGGACATCTTCATCAGATCCTTAACTGCCAATATCGATGAGATTGACGCCAATCCCGAAGCCTACCTCAGAACTGCGATGGATAAAGTCATCAAATCATACGGCATGAAAATCAATAAAAAATCAAAATCCAAGATATTCTATTACCTCAGAAGAGACCTAATTGGATATGGTGAAATGGACGTTTTGATGAACGACGCCAATGTCGAGGATATTTCACTAGACGGCACCAACGTACCGATTTTTGCTTACCATCGTAAATTTGAGTCGGTTGAGACAACCTGCATTTGGAAAACCGACGACGAATTGGAATCATATGTCATCAAGCTCGCCCAGCGGTGTGGCAAGCACATTTCCGTTGCCGACCCACTCCTTGATGCAACACTGATGGACGGGTCTAGAATCGTGATGAAACTAGGCCACGAAGTATCGACAAGGGGTTCGTCGTTCTGTATCAGGAGATTCAAAGACGACCCGTTTTCGCCGGCCGACATTATCGCCTTCAGGACTATGTCATCACTAATGGTATCCTATCTTTGGATTGCCTTCCAGAATGAAGTTCCAATGTTGTTTGTCGGAGGAACTGCATCCGGTAAGACCACCACTCTGAATGCCATGTGCATCTTTATCCCATGGCAAATGAAAATAGTTTCAATAGAATCAACTAGAGAAGTTAACATCCCTCAACCTAACTGGGTTCCCGGCCTGACCCGGCAAGGGTTTGGTGGTGAATCAACAGAGGGAGTGATTGGAGAGTTCGAGTTACTCAAGGCAGCATTGCGAGAGCGTCCGGAATATATCATCGTGGGTGAAATTAGAGGGGCAGAAGCCTATGTTCTATTCCAAGCCATGGCTACTGGACACTGCGCTTATTCGACAGTTCACGCTGATTCAGTACCCTCCTTAGTCCACCGATTAGAAAACAAACCAATTGACATACCCCGAGTATTGTTACCGGCACTTGAGGCATGTTCTATCCAAATTCAGACAAGAATCAACGGGAAGCGTGTCCGAAGAACAAAACAACTCGTTGAGATTGTTGGCATAGATCCAAACTCACTGGAAGTCATAACCAATGAAGTGTTTCGATGGGATGTAACTTCTGATGACTTCATTTTTAGTGGTAAGTCGTATGTACTGGAGAAGATAATGGTCAAACTGAATTATTCGCAAGATGACATGCGTCGCGAGCTTAGAACTAGAAAGAGAATCCTTGAGTGGATGGTTCTAAATGATATTAGGAAAGCAGACCAAGTATCACAGATTGTTACAGAATATTATGTACGTCCTAATGAAATTCTTGCTCGTGTCGACGGACTACGTTGATGGGAGAGATTTAGATGGAACTGACTGCTTGGCAAAGATTCTGTAACAGAATACTCGGGAGGATTCTCAAGAAACGAGCCCGAAGAGATACCGCATTGTCAGAGAATCTCATCAAAGGGTCAATGGGCATAATGCCCGAGGTATACCTTTCAACAGTAATTTTCACCTCAATCGCTATCGCATTGGTCTGTTGGGGAATTATCGGCATTTTCTTCATGCCTGAGGTGGGAGTAATTGCCTTCTGGGAAAGTTTACAAGACCCAGCAACAATCAACCCATGTTTAGATTGGGAGTATTGGGAGCCAGAATTGGTTGACAAATCAAAACCCGGCAATGGTTGTCCTGAGTATGCCACAAGAATATTCCCTGCACCCTTCAAGTTCATGATCCTAGCACTACTAGGAGCGATAATCCCGTATGCTGGTTTCCTCATAGTTCGAGGCGGTGCCAAACGAGAAGCAGATCGCAGGGGCGCTCAAATCGAAAAATATCTACCATATGCTGCGTCTTACACCGCTGCAATGTCTGCAGCAAATGCAACACCTGCTAAGATTTTCCGATCATTAGCGATGAACAAGGACATCTACGGCGATGTCTCAGAAGATGCCGGCCTTATCTATCGAGATGTTACTTTGTTGGGTTACGATCTGATTACCGCGATTAAACTCAGCGTCGACCGAGCAGCATCTGTTTGGTTGACCGAGTTCTTCCAGGGAATGGTTGGAACGCTAACATCAGGTGGCCACTTGAAACTATACTTCCTTAATCGAGCAGAGCACTACATGCGAGAAAATCGAACTCGGCTTCAACAGTTCCTAGAATCGATTGCTCTTCTAGCAGAATCATACATTGTTGTGGCGGTGGCTATGCCATTATTCCTTATTGTAATGCTGGTTATTATGTTCTGGGTATCTGGTTCAGGTGCTCAAATGTCCGAGGGTATGCTGTATGGTATCGTGCTGGGCTTTATCCCAATGATTCATATTGCGTATGCCGTATTAGTTTACACCAGTAGCAAAGAGCAAGAAATGTGAGTGATTGTCATGGCTAGGAAGAAAAAGAAAAAACTAGTCGTTGAACTAGACCTTCCTAAAGACGACAGAACTTTGAAAAATTTGTATATCATCATCTTTTTTTCCATCATCTTAGGGCTTTCCTCAGGTATCATGTGGGTTACAAACTCCGGCTTTATTCCAACGGCAAACGGTGAGCCGATGTTTACCAATGTCTATTGTGGCGCAACTGCACAAGACGATTTAGGTAACGATTACTCTGCTGAGTTTAGCGGCGCAATGAAGCCATCTTATGCGGCCAATCAATCATGTTCGATTCTTCAAGATGAACCCGACCAACTCCAGTGGTCAGAAAATCCGTGGACAAATTTCTTGTCAAAAGCAAAATCGTTTGATGTTCCCGGGATGCCAGACATTGTCAGAGGCGATGTAGTTATTGAGCAACCCATGACGCTTACCTGTGATGTCGAAGCCGCTGACCCAACGGACTATACCGTGGTAGTCAGAGATTCAGACCTCAACATCCTCCCTAACGGCCGCTTTGATGGAAATACCGGTAGAGATGCAGATGTCTGCCTAATCGAGATTGAAAATCTTGAACCTGACAGGGGCTACGAGGTAGCGATATTTTCCAATGAAGACGGCAAACGATTAAACTCAGCAGAATTCGATGTGACTCTGGCATTTTATGATGGAATTCCCACGAACATGAATAACAAGTCCTACTGGCTAGGCCCCAAAATCGAAATGGGTCCGTTTGACCTTAGACCGATGATTTTCCTTAATTTCTTCGGACTGACCTTCTTCTTCCTGCTGTATCCTGCATCTTTTTATTGGGAAAGAGTGGAAAAAAGGAAAAACGAAATCGAAGAAAAGTTCCCTGATTTCCTTCGAGACATGGCAGAGTATTGGAAGGGAGGTCTATCTATGACGGTAGCCGTTCAAACCTTAGTCAAGTCAGAATATGGCGCTCTGAATGAAGAAGTTAAGAAAATGTCTGACCAATTGAGTTGGGGAATTAAGTTCAGTGATGTGATTAAGCAATTCTCCGAACGTGTTGGAACTCCTCTTGTCAAGCGAGCGATTACCCTAATTGCAGAGGCAGATCGTGCGGGTGGCAAAATATCAGATATCCTAGTCACAGCGGCCAACGACTCGAGAGAAATTAAGTTCCTAGAAGGTGAAAGGAATCGTGCGATAGGGTCATACATTGCGGTTATATGGACCTCATACTTTGTTTTCTTAGGTGTCATAACCTTGCTTGGTAAGATCTTTATTCCAGCTATCGCTAAATCCAATTCAGGTGACGAAGGCGGTGGTGATTCAGGTGGGGCTAACATAGGGAACATGACAATTAGATCAATTGATCCACTATTTTTCGTGACTGTGTTTTACTACGGCGTCACCATGCAAGCTATTGGTAATGGGTCAATGGCAGGTCTGATGCAAAATGGTCGATTTTCAGCCGGTTTCAAGCATTCTGGAATGATGATTATTGCCGCGTTACTAGCGTTTAACCTGCTTGTGTTCAGCCCAGATCTCATTGGTGAATCGAGTCATTCCATATCCCAGCAAATTATTACCTCAGATTCAACCTACACTGTTGGTCTAAATCCATCTGGTGGTGGTTATGTTCCTTCACCAATACTATAACGAGGTGACATTTTGCGAAATGATGAAGACGCTCAGATTCACATTCTTGAGATGTTAACCCTGTTTTGGTTATTCTTTATGTCTGCAACATTCCTGATTAGGATTGATGTACCAGATGCGCGATCTGTTGCTCACGATGCGAGTTTAGAGGCCGCAGGAGAGTCAGTTCTCCAGTATGGGCTAGGTTTAGATGCCGAAGTTGCGGGGGAAAACCGATTGACAGAGTTACTATCAGAATCTGAGTATGATGGTGCTTGTATGCTCCTGCAGGAGGCGCTTATCGCGGGCAAGGAAGCCAACTGCTGGTTAGCAAAGAATAGTGCTACTTCACACCCACATGGCCTAGTTGGTACCCCTTCTGGCAATACTGTAACAGTTCATCACCTTGTTACGGTTAATGATGACGTATGGACTGTTAGTTTGACAGTTTGGAACATTGGTGGTGGTGCGTGATGAGAGAAGGTCACACTACCAAGGATGACAGAGCGCAGATGCTGCTGGCTACTGGCGTAGTTTTGCTGCTGTCACTACTTTCGATGGCTGTATTTAGCGTCAAAGTTGCTGGTCTGACATCTGCGCATGAACCCAATTCAGACTCAGTCATAGAAACTACCAAAGAAGTGATTGACATCTTACCATCATTGACTGAAAATCGCACGCAAGTTTGGGTTGCTAGTGGGATGGAAAGAGTTGAAGCAACTGAATTAGCAATGTCCAGTGTGCATGATGACCTGTTGCATCATGGTGAAATTCGAGGTGTAGAAGTGAAAATGCTGGATATTACCGTAAATGAACTAGACTCAACAACATTAGAAATTTCACTGGAGCTGGGAATTACCGATGATTCATCGACATTACAAACGCAACTAACTTTCAACATACAAGCCTAATTATTCGCTTGATTCCAAGCAAGGTCCAAGTAATGCTCTATTTTCTCTAAATCACTGGTAACCCTAGAAATATCTACCACCGGCCAAGATGCAATCTTTGATCGCTCAATAAGTGCTTCTTGTATCCTTCTAATGCGGTCAAAATTAGCGATATAACGGTCGTGTCTTCTGAACGAGTGAGCATCTCTAGACTTAATCATAGATTGATGCTTTGTTTCATCACTTACTGCCATGACGACTCCAACTGCTATGCCTCCAGAATCTATCCAGTCTCGAATCAGACGGTCACTTGGTATTATGTGAACGCCCTCGAGTAGTAAATCGATACCTTCTCGCAATGCTCTATTGATTGTTGCTTCAATCCCTCGTTCAACTGCTCTGCATGTTTCTATCCAATCAATTACTGCGTCATTTGATTCACCAATTGAGAAGGAAGAACGATGTAAGGCTGGGTCATTGTTATTATCATCGGCAGCGCGCAATACTTCTCTTATTGCATCGGTTGATAGCAATCTAGCAAAGTTGCTTTTAGCACCGAGTTTCATTGCTACTGTCGATTTGCCAGTGCCTGTTGCCCCAGCGATAATCAATAGCCTTGGCGGCCGATTAGCAATGGTCTTTGCTGTGGTCTCAGCAATCCCAACTTTTCGAGCCATGATGCGTGTATGATGAACTGTAGATTATACTTGTCACCGTTCACAATACAAATTCTCTAAATTACTTGGCACCAATGATTAGCGAACACCTTTCAATAGATACTCTGTGGCCGTCGTATGGGCGCAGAGAAAATGTATCTTGCAGGAGAGTGGACAGACTCTGAAAACGGTGAGGTTAGTGATGCAATAAATCCAGCTACCGGTGAAGTATTGGCCACAGTTCCAAAGGCCACAATGAATGATGTCAATCGATGCGTAGATGCTTCAAGGGCGGCATTCAACAGTGCAGAATGGAAAAATATCGACCCTGCACAACGCGGCCGAATACTGAACAAGATGGCTGCTGCAACTTATGCTGCAGCAAAGGATCTGGCGAAGATCGAATCTGAGAATAATGGTAAAACCTTCCGTGAAGCCCTGTCAGAAATACGCTACGGTGCATGGACAATGGAATATTTTGCTGGATTTGCCGATAAGATTGAGGGAGCAACTATTCCTGTACCCGGTAATCGTCTAAATTACACTTTAAGACAACCAATTGGCGTGACTGCGCATATCGTTCCATGGAACTTCCCACTCCAACTAGCGCTACGATCGATTGCCCCGGCACTCGCGGCTGGTTGCACAGTAATCGCTAAGCCTGCATCATGGACACCGCTTTCTCTGATTGCTTGGATGCGAGTCATCGATGAAGCAAAAGTTGGGCTACCTGACGGCGTCCTGCAAATCATTACCGGGTCTGGTAAGTTAATTGGAGATGCTTTAGCGGGGCATAAGGGTGTAGATGGCATAGTTCTAACTGGAGGAGTGCCAACTGGTCAGGCTGTTATGGCTAAAGCTAGCGAAAATCTCACACCAGTTACTCTAGAGTTAGGTGGTAAGGGTGCCAATGTTGTATACCCAGATGCGAATCTGAAATATGCTGCTAAGGCAATTTGTTTTGGCATATTCATGAACGCTGGGCAGATGTGTTGGGCAGGCTCAAGACTAATAGTCCACGAAGACATTCATGACGAGTTTGTCGACGCAGTTATCGCTGAGGTAAGTAAGTGGAAGGTTGGTCCTGGGATGTCAGAGGGAGTGAGAATTGGTAGTCTAGTTCATCAAAATCATCGTACAGAAGTCCTCGAAAAACTGGCTAATGGCCTCGCACATGGTGGCCGTTTAGTATGTGGCGGTGAAGCTATTGAAGGTGAGGGAGCGTTTATGCAGGCGACCATTGTTGTTGATGTTGAACCGGAAAACCCATTGTTTTACGATGAATTATTTGGCCCAGTTTTGTCGGTTAGTAAATTCTCTACAGACGAAGAGGCGCTGAGCCTTGCTAACAACTCAGACTTCGGCCTTCTAAACGGAATTTGGACAAATAATTTGAGCAGAGCGCATAACTTAGCGCGGGACTTAGAATCTGGTATGGTATCAATAAATGAGTTCCCAGTAACCTTCCCGCAAACCGCATTCACCGGTTGGAAGCAGTCAGGAATCGGTATCGAGCAAAGCAAAGATGCGTTACGATTTTACACTAAAGTAAAGAATGTAAATATTAAGTTGTGAGGACGGATTATGCCAGTTTTGACTGAAATTTTGGACGGCAACATTGCTCTAGTTACGATGTCAGGGAAATCAGCAACCCAATCATTCTCGATGGAGTTTCTTCCTGAGATTGCAGCCGCAATAGATTCAGCTCTTTCGGACAAATCAGTCAAAGGCTTAGTAATAACAGGTGATGGAAAGTTCTTCTCTGCCGGGGCTGATATCAATGCCTTTGCTGAAGCAATCGAGCAGAATGAGGCGCCAAAATTAATTCGTGAATTAACCGGGGTTCTACATCCCTTGATTAGTAGAATGAGGCAGTCATCAACAATATGTGTGGCGGCAATTAATGGAGCATGTGCAGGTGGTGGACTCGGTTTAGCTCTAGCATGTGACGTCAGGATTGCGTCGCCCCAAGCCAAAATAGCTGCATCATATTCGGGCATGGGGCTCTCACCTGATGGCGGCACGACATGGTTACTACCTAGACTGGTTGGAAATCAAGTTAGTAGGAGATTCTTCTTTGAAAATGCAATATGGGATGCGCAAGAATCACTGAATAATGGTGCGGTTGACGAGGTGGTCGAACAATCCAATTTACTTGATCGTGCTATTGATGTTGCGAGATTGTGGAGTTCATGGGGGCCCCATACGAAAGAGGCGACCAAACATCTACTCGATGTGCAAACGCATCATGATTTCGAAACGCATCTAAAGCACGAGAGAACTCTAATCGAGGCTGCCGGAACAACTAATGCATTCAAAGAAGGGGTAAGTGCCTTTATCGAAAAGCGAAAACCGAAATTTGATTAGAACTCTGGTAATTCAGTTTCACTTGCTTCTCCACTGGTCCAATCATAGATTCCAACCCCAGTTTTTTTGCCGAGTCGATTTTCCTGAACCAATTTTTCCAAGAGTGGGTGGGGCGCGTAGGAATCATCGCCAAATGATTGTTGTAAATTTTTGAGAATATCCCTCCTTACATCTAATCCGACTAAATCGGTAAGTGCCAGCGGTCCCATGGGATGCTTGTAACCAAGAACCATTGCTGTATCGATATCTTTTGCACTCGCAACTCCATCAGCCAGCATGCGAATCGCTTCATTACCTAATACCACTCCTAATCTAGAGGTGGCAAATCCTGGAACATCATTGACTAGAATAGTAGTCTTGCCCATAGCTAAACCTGCCGATTGAGCAAATTCCACTGTTGATTTATTAGTTCCATCATGCTTCACTAGTTCAAGTAATTTCATGATTGGGACAGGATTAAAAAAATGCATTCCGATCAAGTTGCCCGGATTTTCCATCCCTTGGGCAATTTTAGCAATCGATAAACTCGATGTATTGGTAGCGAAAATCGTTTGTCTTGAGCAATATTGTTCAACTTCTCGGAATATTTTTTGTTTTAGTTCTAGAATTTCTGGAACTGCTTCGATAACCAAATCACACTTGTTAACTGCTTTGGATAGGTCTTGCTCGGCGGTTAGATTTTCTGACCATTGACGTTTTTGTTCGGCAGTGGTTTTTCCTCTCGCAATTCCCTTATCCCAAAAAGCGTCGATTCTCTTCATTCCACGGTCAAGACCTTCTGGATAGGCGTCGTAAAGGGTGGTTTGCCACCCGGCCTGTGCGCATACTTGAGCGATTCCAGCACCCATTGTGCCGGCACCGATTACTGTAACTTTGGTTATGCCCATACTACAACCCAACAGGTTGGGCTTCATCATGCTTGCTTGTCGAGGAGTTATCTCTTTGAGCGATTATTACTCCTCCAGTGATTAATACGAAGGCAAATATTAGAGAAGTACCCAGTTTTTCTTGAAGCAAAAGATAGCCGCCGATGATACCAAAGGGCGGTACTAAGTAAACGTATAATGCACTCATAGATGCACCAATGTTGATAATTCCATCAGCGAACCAAACATAAGCGATCACAGTGGAGAATAATGCTAAGAAAATTACGCCAATCCAACCATCGAAACTTGGAACGGATACTCCTTGAGTCATTGCTTCTATTGCTGTGATTGGTGTGAGAATTAACAGTCCAGCCACCGATGACCAAACTGTTAATTCGAGCGGGTTTAGAGGCTTAGTCGCATCTCCTGCGGGCTTGGTCATGGCTTGTTTCATTAGTATAGTATTACATGCCCACGATAGTGCTGCGCAAGCAATTAGCAGGTTTCCAAGAATTCTAGATGAAAAATCTATATCAACATTAGGTGAATAATAAAATAAAATGCCTACACCAGTAATCCCCATGACTAATCCAATTACTAGGTTTAGATGCATTTTTTCGCTCAGAAAAATTATTGCTAAAATTGCGGTAAATAATGGATTAAAGGTAATCATTAACGATGCATCACCAGCGGCAGTATACTGCATTCCAAACATGAAAAAGCCCTGATACACTACGGTCGAAATAAACCCTATTGCAAACAAACGTCGCCATTCCCTACGGTTGGGAAACATCCATTGTCCAGAAAATTTCAGGAATACCAAGAAACTAAGCGTTGCAATAACATATCGAAGCCAAGATGCTGTGAAAGGCAGAACATCATTGGCTACAACTCGGCCTGCAGGCCAGCCAAGGCCCCATATTACTGCAACTAAGAATAGTTTAATGTGAACCAAAAAATTGTTCATTCAAACCGCTCCAAACCTAGTTGGAGCATTCTGGATCTGGGAAGGCCAATTTCAGGTAATCCTTTGGCAGGAGCATACATCTTGAGTCCTTCAATCCTCGATACATAAAGACCATAGCTTGCCATGTCATTTAGTTCGTACGGAGTATCTAACCCCATTTCAGTTAGTGCATCACAGGCTTTCTGGCTGTATATTGGATAGAGGTTGGTTGAGAAGTGCATCCATTCTGAGACCCTTTGAGTGTCAATACCTTCAATTGTTAGAAGATGTTCTAGCAAGGCTACATCGGGATATGAAACAGTCCTGATAATCATTTCAATTTCATTTGCTACTTCTTCAGGGAAAGCATAAGGTTGTCTATTAGCCCAATTTTCTGCCACTTTGATGTGCTCCATCGAAGCCTTGTTTTGTATAGCAAACAGTGCATCAGAGTATTCCTCATCGTCGATACTGTCAGCAACTAGGCCGGGCAATTTGTCGTAAAATGATTCACATCGATTTACATCGACGCCATACAGGGAGACAGGGATCATGTAAAATCCACCTAGTCTTATGCACTAGCTCCAATTCCGGACTCGATTTGGCGAGTAGACATTGGTTTGTTAGCAATCCATTCTTGCTTGAATAGTTCCTGTAAATCTAGTTCATCTTGGTCTGTTGGCAATACTTCTGCGAGGTAAGCAGCGTAGTCTTCTTCGGACCCTTCGAATGGGGTTCCGTCGACATTGAAGTGTTGTCCTTTTGTTGCACCAATCGCTCGGTTGAAGTTTTCGTGAGGGACGTAGAGTTCTTCCGCACCCTCAGGTAGATAGCCGCATAGTTTTCTTACTTCACCAACAATTTCCTGATGATAGTGGCCTCTGGATTCTTCGTTGAGAACCTCTTTGTTGACTTCTACACCAGCGTCGAGTTTCTTACGCTCGTCCCATCGTCCTTTGATTCCCCAAACATATGCCCAGTGGGCGGATGATGAGGCATCTACTCCAAACAAGTCGTGAGCAGTTGATACCCACTTGTTGATGTAACGCTGTAGCATATCTAGTGGTATTACGCCCGCTTTGATTATTCTGCGCAGTCCATTAGATCCAGTGCCAAGGTGGAATGATTCCTCTTTGAGCATTGGTCCCATGGAGGCTGCTAGAGGCTTGAATGCAGATGTGGACAGCATACCAAGTTGGAACTTTCCGTCTCTGTCGACAAACATTGTGTAGCAGAAAAAGTCAAGCCAATGTGGCATTGGAATGTTGAAAGCTCCCAATAGTCGGTCACCATCTTGGGCATTTCTTTCTAGTAGTTTTTGAGCCTCTCTGCGTCCCTGCTGACCGAAGTAGGTCATCAAGAGGTAAGCCATTTGCCAACCATGGCGTTGTTCTTCTGCCATAATTCTAGCCGCCGCATAGCGGTCGTAGTCGGTTGGAGCGGAGGCGAGGAGGTGCCTTTGCTGTTCTACAGACGCAAATTCGGTGTCGCCCTGGACAGTAATCATGGTAATCAAGGCATCACGCATGCTTTGGTGAGGTACTTGTAGCGCACGTTCCCATTTTGCTCTGCCTTTGTAGTCACCAAACTCGATAACATCGCCTGCTCTTTCCCAGTCAAATAGAACAGAGAGCTCGAAGTCACCGAGCCACGAGGGGTCGAAACCTACTCTCTGTTGCCAACCTTCAAAATTTGAAATCCACTCTTCCCATGTGTTCGGTAAGTTATCCATGCAACGGCGAAGACTAGGTCCTCCTTATTGTCTTTGCGAACATGTTCGTATCAAGACAATATTTCATCATAATATCTGTCGATTATTTTACACTCAATTGAGTGTAGTAATACCGATAGCGTAGATTTTGCTATTCCTAATTCAGTGGACAATTGTGTCAGAGTTGCTTCTCGAGGTGACTTCCAGTAACCTCGGCGCAGTGCTAATTCGAAAACTTCCCTCTGGCGGGTGGTCAACAGTTTATCCTGACTCGATCTTGTCGACTTGAGTCTCATTTGGAGATTTTCCTGCTCAATTTCTTTCACTAGGTCTTTGGCTTCCTGTGACGAGCATTGAATTGTCCAGTCCGCCCAGCCATCAATCACATCAAAAGGAGTCCTAGGTACTACTCCTATGGTCCTTAGTGGTTTGATGAATCCTCCACCGCCGCTAGCAATGGTTACACTCGCTTTGCCGTCACCTAGCGAGTTTACTTTCTCGATACCGCTTAAATTTGCTAAATCGGCGATTAATTTCTCTTCTGCAGCAATCTGAGCCGTACCTCGGCCTCTTCCCAGCGGCATTGTTTCGATGATTTGAAGCACAGCATTTGGATGATTTCTAGTAGCCTCACCGGCCCAATGGCCATCCGGCAAGCGGACTTCTATCCTAACTATTTGAGACATAGTATCACTGATTATGAATTCGGTCATGTCGTGTTATTTTTCTACTTGCAACATCAATCATTTCGGCGAAAGTACCTATCGTTCCATCCTGATTAATCTTCACACCAGGCAAATAACCATCACAGACTCCTGATGCAACAAAAACAGCATCATCTGATTGGCACAAGTCACGAGCGCTCCATAGTCTCGTCAAATCATCATCTATCATATTCGCTGCTCGGGCTTCCTCGGTGTCAGAACGGAATACTAGTCTGCCCTCAAATACGCCGCCAATGCCCCGAATTGCGGTTGCAGTTATGACGCCCTCAGGTGCAGCGCCTATTCCAAGTAGCATGTCATAATTTCCTTCAGGCCTGGCTGCCCACAGCGCTGCGGCTATGTCGCCATCACTCAAGGTGTGTAGCTGTGCTCCAAGTGTGTTGATCTCCTTGAATAGGTTATGATGCCTTGGTCTGTCAAGTGCAATGATTTGCACCTCATCAATTGGTTTATCCATCACCGTTGCGACCTGCTCGATGTTGTAGGAAACTCCAGCATCAAGCGCAATATGACCTTCCATCTCGGGTCCAGCGGCAATCTTATCCATGTAGCAGTCAGGTGCGTGAAGCAATTTTCCTCGTGGTGCCGCAGCTAATACGGCAATTGAGTTAGGTAAATTATCAGCGCAATTATTGGTGCATTCGAGAGGGTCAACTGCGATATCGACGACTGCTACGTTAGGATTGCCAATGTCACAGCCCAATTGTTCCCCGATGTATAGCATTGGAGCTTCATCGCGCTCACCCTCACCAATGGCAACTCTGCCATCAAATGGAACATTGTCGAATGTGGCTCGCATTGCTTCTACAGCAGCAGCATCCGCAGCAATTTTGTCGCCTTTACCGCGCCATCTTGCGCTGGCGATAGCCGCCATATCTACTGCGTCTAGGAAGTGATGTGAGAGTGCGGAAACTCTGCCCATGTGGTGTTACGAGATATGATAATCAATGAATGATGCGGTAGTACAATCTAGTCGGATTTGTACTTTTTGACAATTTTGACCCCGGATATTTCACTCACTGGATACTGTCCATAAGCATCTTTTTCATGTGATTTAACCATGTCCAAAGCACACAGGAGACCTGCACAAACTCCTGTTATAGCCTCCATTTCAATACCGGTTTTGTAGTGTGCCGTCACGCTCACTGTGCACCGCAGTGAGTCTTCACTCAATTCCCAGTCAACTTTGCAACCTTCAAGGGGAATTGGATGGCAGTGAGGGATTATTCTAGGAGTCTCTTTCACCGCTTGTATTGCAGCAATGGTTGAAGCTTCTTGGACATCACCTTTCTTTACAGAGCCCGATTTTATTGCTTGAATCGCTTTGTTACTCAAAATTAGTAAGCCAGTTGCCACTGCTTCACGCTTTACTATCGCCTTGTCGCTTATATCTACTATCCCTTCTATCTCTTTACTCATTTTATCAACCTAGTCCAGCCTTCCAAGTTTCTCCCATGTTTGAAACTTCTTTTTTCCAAATTGGCGCTTGCAATTTCAATTCATCAATTAGCCATTCACAAGCCTGAAACGCCGCTTTGCGATGCGGACTTGCAACATGAATCGAGACAATATTTTCTCCTGCGTTAACACTTCCAGTTCGGTGAGCCATAGCAACTTTCCTCACCCCATAATTGGCAATAGCATCGGCGGCCAGTGCATGTAGCACCTCACCTAACTTATCCTGCCATGCGTCAAATTCCAATCGGTAAATTTCTTTGTCATCGTCAACTCCTCGAGTCACTCCTAAAAAGGACACTACTGCGCCGCACCCGGTCAAATCAAGTTGGTCCAATAGTGAATGGTGGTCGAGGCTGTGAGGCGCCTCAGTGATGATTATGTCCCCGCCCATGGCAACGGGAATTAAACGCATAATTCAAACCTCACGCCTTAATGCAGTAACCATGGCGGAGTCCGGGCCAATCAACATAATGGGCGCAGGCTTGTCGGGTCTAGCCGCGGCAACGATTCTGGCTAAGGCGGGGAAAGAAGTCCATGTTCATGACATTAGAGAGGATTCTGGCGCTCGATTTGACGGTGATTTTCAGGCTCTAGAAAACTGGAGCATGGATTCTGACTTTTTCCAGCAGATGGCCGATTGGGGTTTTGACACTAGCGAGTTCAAAGCAACAGAGTTCAAAGTAGTAGACCTAATTCACCCAGATGATACCATAACGCAAGCAAAGAGTCCAAAAATTGCTTATCGAATCGTCGAGCGTGGCACCTCAGAGCACACTATTGACCAAGGAATCAAGCGCCAAGCGCTCGCTGCTGGAGCGCAAATCCACTACAAATCAAAAGTCAAAGAGGCCGATTGCCAAATAATCGCTTGCGGTCCAAAAGGGACTTCTGCGGTTGCTTACGGTGAGATTTTTCATACCACTCACCCAAATCATATTGCCTTTCAGTTGAATGATAAACTTGCACCTGGTGCATACTCCTATCTGATTGTAATAGACGGAGTGGGACTAATCTGTACTTGCCTGTGGCGCAAACAAAAAAAGAGTGACAGATTTCTCAACGAGACAATTGCGTGGTATGACAAGCATTATCCAAAACTGGACCGCCAACCAATTAAGAGAGTTGGTGGTAAGGGTGATTTTACCATCAATAAAAATTACTTCCAGGATGGTCGATACTACGTCGGAGAGTCAGGGGGACTGCAGGATTTTATGTGGGGTTTTGGAATGAGAATGGCTGTCTGGTCTGGGGTTCTTGCGGCCAAAGATATTCTTGGTGAGTCAAATTATGAAGCAGAAGTAAGAAAGCAACTGCTTCCTTATGTCAAGACCAGTGTTGCCAATCGCTGGCTAATGAATCGAGTTGGAGATCGTTCATTCAAATTGATGTGCAATCGGTGGATGAAAGATCAAAAAAAGCGGGGTGATGGCCTTGTTTGGATTGGCAAGTTGTTCCGTCCCACACTACTAAAGAGTCTGATTTACCGACTAGTTAATCCATTCATGCTGGAAAAAGATGGAAAATCCATGGGTCGTGGAGTTCGTCGAATGCCATTTAGAAAAGCGTTGAAGCGCGACGATTGGGAACCATCCAATGAGGCAATGGCAATCAAGGAACAATGGAACATCATCAGAAAGGGTGGCGGCAAAACATCATTCGCTGAGGATTCGGACCGCATTTCAATTCCTGAAAACTGAATGCGGATTATTCATAATGCTAATCCGCTTCGGTTGACACATGAGCGACCTATACGGATTAAAACTAGAGCCTATGCCAAATAAGTTGGTAAATTATGGAGTTACTGAAAACGGGATTGCGGTAATTGAACTATCCTCAGATTCTGCTGGTAAACCCGTAGATGGACCTAATGACAGGTCACCAAATACCTATACTCACGAAATGATGCGAGATATTGATGAAGCAATTGTTAGGGCGCGATTCAATGACGATGTCACATGTATTGTGTTGACTGGAAACGGGGCATCATTTTTCTCGGCAGGAGCCTCAATTCAAATGTTGAATTCAGTGTCGCCAGGTTTCAAGTATAATTTTTGTCTTCACGCTAACGAGACACTGTCCCGCTTAGAGCAAACCGCAAAATTGGTTATTTGTGCAATCAATGGTCACGCAGTCGGCGGAGGTCTAGAAATTGCTATGGCAGCAGATATCCGTATCGCTCGTAAGAACTCCGGTAAGGTTGGACTGCCAGAAATTAATCTCGGAGTATTGGCAGGTACTGGAGGAACCGCTAGATTGACAAGACTTATTGGTAAGGCTAAAGCATTAGAAATGATGGTGACTGGAGAATTAATGTCTTTCGAAGATGCACATGCTTGCAATTTGATAAACCATATTTGGGAAGGATCTCCGGAAGATTTCCGTCGTGATATCTTGGATTGGTGTTCACAATTTACCTTGCCAAATAAGGCGGTCAAAGCAGTTGGTAACATCAAGCGGTCATGCCAAACCGGGCCCGAAATACCATTTGAGTATCACTTGGCTCTCGAGCGTGAACTCCAAGCGGCTCTGTTCAATAGCACCGATGCTAAAGAGGGTATAGCAGCTTATGTTGAGAAGCGAGTTGCCAACTTTACTGGAAATTGATTCAGAGGTGATTTCAGCTGACCAAATATCCCGTTCCAGCAGATGTTCCTGACGAACTTATTCCAACCTTTATTCAAAATATGGATGCTGCAACGGCAGGAACTGGTAAAATGAATTTATTCGCTTGCGATCAGAAGATCGAGCATCTAAACGATGATTTCTACGATGGTGGTGACAAAATACCACTATCCTCAAATGATCCAGGACACCTGTTCGAAATTGGTTATCGCTGCCACAAAGAGGGAACAATAGGGGTGTTGGCAGGACAACTTGGGTTAATCTCTCACTATGCTAGAGACTACCCGGACGTTCCGTATTTGGTGAAGTTGAATTCTAAGTCACACCTTGTTAAGACTTCACAGAGAGACCCTATATCTCAGTCGATGTATGATATTGATGACGTTATGTCACTTGTCCACAATGGGATAAATGTAGTTGGAATCGGCTATACCATTTACATTGGTAGTGAATTCGAACATGAGATGCTATCAGAGGCTGCACAATTTATCCGTCAGGCACACGAACTTGGAATGGTCTCTGTAGTCTGGATGTATCCTAGGGGCAAAGCGGTTCCTAACGAAAAAGACCCGCAATTAATATCAGGTGCGGCCGGAGTTGCTGCCTGTATTGGTGCAGATTTTGCTAAGGTAAATTACCCAACTGAGTTTCCTGGAATGACCAGAGCTGAATCTCTAGCAATTGCCTCAGAAGCCGCAGGAAGAACCGGCATAATTTGCTCTGGCGGGGGAACATTACCACCTGATGAATTCCTACAGAGACTGTGGGAGCAGATGAACACCGGTAATTGCCGGGGCGCTGCTACTGGCCGTAATATTCATCAAAAAGATACGGAAAATGCGGTAAAGATGACTGCAGCATGTCATGCGATAATCTGTGAAGGGGCATCGGTCGACGAGGCTCTCAAAATTTACCACTCATAGGTTTGGAGTTGATTTGGTGGGTGTTATTCATCCAGACATAACAAAGGCCGAAACACTGCCATCAAATTATTACCGGGATGAAATAATTCATCATAGGTTGATGCAAAAGTTTGCAAGTTCGTGGAATTTCATAGGATTGGAATCAACACTAAACGAAGGTGATGTAGTTCCGGTAGTAGTTGGTGACATACCAATGATGATGACGATGAAAGACAACAAAATCAATTGTGTGTCAAATGTTTGCACTCATCGAGGGATGATACTTTGCGATAGCATCAAAAATGTTTCAACAATAATCTGCCCGTATCATGGCAGGACTTTTTCTCTTTGTGGTAAGATTAAGCATATGCCTAAGTTTGAAGATGTGCAGAATTTTCCTACTCACACTGATGACTTGCCAGAAGCGAAAGTTGCTACTTGGCACGGCCTTATTTTTGCAAGTTTGAATTTAGAGGATTCGTTCGAGGCGTATATCTCTGATATTGAAGAAAGGATGAGTTTTGTCGATTTCTCTAATTTTGCCAGAGATGATACTCTAAATAGAGAGCATCACATAAATGCTAATTGGATGCTTTATGTAGATAATTACCTTGAAGGATTTCATATTCCCTATGTCCATAAGGGGCTCAATTCGGTAATTGATTATTCAAATTATAAGACAGAAGTATATCATAACTCAGTGCTGCAGATCGGTTATGCTGTAAATGGAGAAGAATGTTTTAGACTACCTCATGGGCATGCTGACCATGGCAAAAATGTCGCAGCCTATTATTGGTGGATATTTCCCAATTTGATGTTAAATTTCTATCCGTGGGGCTTATCGATAAATGTTGTATTGCCAGATGGCGTGAGTGCTACAAAGGTGATGTATTACGGTATGGTTGGTGATAGCAACAAGTCGGGACAAGGAGCTGGTGGCGATTTGGATACAGTTGAGCATGAAGATCAGTGGATTGTCGAGGCATGTAATAGGGGTATGAAGTCAAAACTCTACCTAAGAGGGCGGTATTCACCATCGATGGAAAAAGGTGTTCACCATTTTCATCGGCTATTGACCGATTAAAATCAGAACTTATCTTCTGCTGGCGCACCTGTTGTAACGTTACCATCTTGGTCGATGATAATCGGTGTACCTTCTTCCCAGCCGGGGCAGTTGCTGGAAACCCAAGTTCGGGTTGCCCATTCACAGATGTCGTAACCTCCAGATAGTATTCCAGATCGCTTGATGTATCCTACCTTGACGATATCTTTGTCTTTGGATAGAACATTGCCGAGTTGTTGGCTCGTAGTGCCGTGACGCATGGTGCTATTGATGTGCTCCAAAATTTCCGCAGTATTTCGGGGTCGTTCTCCTAAAAATTTCTTAATTTTCTCTCTAATCCTGGTCGTTTTCATCATTATCACTCCTTTGTCACGCAGCGCATATCCACTGAATAATTGCCACTAAACCACAGGAGACTGGTTGGTGATATAATAGTTCCTCCAGAATTGTAACTTTGTTACATTTAGGTACGAAATTAAGTGTAAAAAGTGAACTGGTTGTGGGCTATTGTAAGTAAACGCCTACTTTTCCAGTGGAAATATGTAACTAAATGTAACTATAAAGGAAATATAAAGTCAATATTATAAATCATGGACATTTAGCAACCCCTGAGGTGACATTTTTGTCCAAGACTAGGATTAGGAGTCGGTATCAAAGGCAGATTCTTGGCTGGCTAACAGATAATAGCGGTTCAGTATCTGAAATTTCCAAATCGGTCGATATAAGAACGCCGCACACTTCACTTGCTTTGAGTGAACTTAGAAAAAAGGGCTGGGTTCACCGGGATGACAACTATGGAATAAGAGGGTCTATTCATAGCATAACAGAGCTCGGACGGACAAGATTAGAACAAGATCGACTCGAACTATATACAAAATATGGCAATAAGTTGGATGATAGATATGACGGAGTTTTGCTAGAGTCAAGCGGCGGTGAATTGCTACTTTGTTACCAGAAAAGCCCACCAAATTCACTTATTGCCTTACCAATCGACCCATTTATCATCATGCCAAATAATGAAGATAACTCCACTGGAACTGAGGGGGTGATTTGGGCCTCGGTAATTCCTGACTCAATCAAATGGTACTCTGCAGAGACGATGAAACAGATTAAACCACCCGAACAATTGAATTTTGGAACCTTAGATGCATATCTGCAAACCACGGCATCCTTTGCTTTGGTTCGGGTAAAATTGCTAAAGCCAATAACTCAATGGAATGTTCCCCCGGGGACAGTTTTTCGAACACCTAATTATTCCCAAAGTGAATTACCGCCGTTAATCTCGACTGGAGAGTTTAGTATCGGAACTATACCAAGTACTGATATCGAAGTTACATGGACCAATAGATTACATGCACACCTAAGTTCTGAAATCGACATCAACCTACTGATAAATGCCTTTTCAGATGAATCTGTAATTTTGCGCAACAGTCCAATAAAACAAGAACGACCAGCACTTCCAACTGGCAGCATCCTACACTGGCTACGACAGCGTCACAAGAGGATGAGTGATGAAAGTCTCTTAGCCAAATTTCAGCAGATTAAATCATCGATTGAAGATGGATCTCTCAATACACTCAGTATGCCAATACAGAGGGCTCTTGCTCGGGATTTTGGTTATTGTGAATGGATAGACGAGTTACCAAATAATATCGAAATATCAAACATTTCAACTGAGGGCTTGATGTCAATTATTACTCATATCCGTTCTGAATCCACTACTGATTATATTGTTGAATGGGACTGGGATATTGACCGTGATCTTGAATATCTTACCAATTTATTGCGAGACACAAGGTGTCGGTTATTGATAACTAAAGCGGGTCCAATGGTGAAAATTCCATCCTCTCTAGCGAGCCTTGTATCAATGCCAGAGTTGGCTATTGCTGAGTTGAAACTGCCAAATAATCACGTCATTAATGTAGAGCTTAGCAACAAACTTAGCCGACAGGTGAATGTTGCTCACAGTGTGATTCCAAGCAGTGCAAAAGAAATGCTCGAATCATTTGAATCTGGAGAGTGGAATCTCAATGCTATGACAGACGCCTCGGATAACTTTACCTTCCGCAATGAAATATGGCAGGCGTTGAACAAATATCCAGAGGGTGATGAGATTTGGGCCAATAATATTGAATTTGACAATCCATTGGCTGCCTGGATTGCCACACCGAGTGACTTTAGGGCGAGTCGCTGGGTCAGGGTTGTCAGTCGCATTGAAGGACAATGGGCTGATTTGCTAGATTATCATGACATTCCCACTAGATTATTGATCTCAAGCCTTAGTCTGGCTGGTGACCAATGGCGATACTCAGCGACAGAACAATTATCTCAACACTTTCTCAATGACAACCAAATTTTGGTTGAGATTTGTAAAGAAGATTGGGTTTCGATTCAAGCAGGTTCGATATCGAGTGCAATTTTGCTGGTTTGTGACAGATTACCGATAGAGTTCTCTAATTATGTTGGTGATGCAGTCGATCAATGGCTGGATTCACCAATATTCGCTGACAGGATACTAAAAGCACTATTTCGTCAGTCTAACTCAGGAGATTTCGACCGCTTCAATGTAATGGAAAAAGTAATGCTCGCATCAGAAATACACCCGAAAAATTCGGTATTGTATAATTGGGGGCGTTATGTTAGTAGCCTGAAGAACTCGGAGATAATATCCAATGATGTGGCAAGAGAGTTCATGTCATGGTTACCTTATAGTTGGTGGTATGGCAATGCAGCTAACTGGTTGGTGGGTCAATTATCGAGTTCAGTTGGTCGGAGGTGGATAGCAGAACAATTGCTGCCATGGCCTGCATTGTTATTCCGGCTAGAAGGTGAGTTATGGGGGCCTCCAGGTTTTCCCAGTAAGTTCAACAGACAAGTTCCGAATACGGCAGAGTTACTTTTCATACCAATCATGCAGGATTGCATAGCTAAGGATTTTTTGATGGATACGTTTGATTTAGTATCATACAAAGAAGATCAAAACTATCGAGTAACAGCAAGAACACACCCAAAGTTGCATTATTTAGTCAAGGATCTGTCAGAGTGGCCAGACTTCACACACGATGTTATCACAGAGGGGGCGCAAGAAATTGGTTCCCTATTATTCGGTATTTCTTATCATAAGAATGTTGGTTAATACGATGGATTCATTTATGATAGCCTAGACCACTAAATGCCGCACTAGCAACATCGGGCAGAGCTACTGTGAAATTGCAATGAAGTTCGATACCAATGTGCGGTCCGCTATCGAAGACCAAAATGACCCTCAGGGGAATGAATTTTGGGGCAAAAGCGGTAAACCATTTGGTAGGTTATGGGTCCTTGTGTGACGTAAGAATGAACTCAAGACAACCACCCTATCAAACAGCACGCCCCGGCACCGAGGGTCAGGCCTTGGAGCAATGCGATGAAATAGGCCGTTAGGAGC
>Ga0163110_10000331_pt1 | contig 21555 bp, 16 predicted proteins | sample CRUFie1St17metaG_FD_108703 | JGI IMG/M metagenome (GOLD analysis project Ga0163110, IMG submission 108703) | Marine microbial communities from the Costa Rica Dome - CRUD Field 142mm St17 metaG | ecosystem: Environmental > Aquatic > Marine > Oceanic > Photic zone | place: Costa Rica: the Eastern...
AACATCCTTCGTGAGAATAAGCATATAGGCTATGGCCAATTGTCTGAGGTTTATCAAGCCTATGCGGTTTTTTATTCTCGCCGAAAGCAAGTTGATTCGACTTTGGCCTATCATCAGAAGGCTCTACACGATATCTGTAAAGGGTTTACCAGTCGCGATATTCTACAGAATCCCGATTTGTCTCACGGCTTTACCCGAGGGGTACTCTTACAAGATATATTATTGGATAAGGGGATTGCTTTGTATACGTTGTATGAACAAAAGAATACCTTCGCCTACCTTGAAGGGGCGTTAAAGAGCTTTGAATTGGCCATCGAATTGGGCGACTCCCTACGAAGAGGCTATTTGGTGGTGGGGCGACAAAGGGAAATTCGAACCAGTGACCTCCGCCTATATGAATGGGCGATAAAGGCGGCTAAGCAGATGTTTGACCAAACAAATGAGACAAGCTATCTCCATAAAGCCTTTTCATTTGCCGAAAAGAATAAAGGACTCATTCTATTGGATGCACTGAAGCAAGCCAAAGCGCAAGCATTTGTTGGAGTATCAGAAGGCTTGTTGAAAGAAGAAAGGCGATTAAAATGGGGATTGGCCAAATATTCAGAGCATTTAGACGAAATAAAACAAAGCAAATCGCCTGATCAAGACAAGGTTAAGCGATTAGAGGATAAGATTTTAGAATTAGACAATGCCTATGAGGCATTACATAAGCGTCTCCAGCAACAATATCCTGCTTATTATCAACTAAAGTATCAGACAAACTCTATTTCTTTGGATGCTTTTCAACAAGCGGTGAAAGAGAGTGGGGCAGAAGCTGCCTTAGTATACTTTTGGGGAGACTCCACTTTATACAAATTTGTTATAGGAGAAAATAAGTTGAGTATAGTCGACCAAGACCTTACTCCCTCTTATATTTTGGCGTTTCGATCGAGCTTTTTAGAGATTGGGCAGGCTCCTCTCAATAATTTTCGTACCTACACAGAACAAGCCCATCAACTCTACCAAACCCTTGTCCAAGCTCCTTTGTCCGTTCTTGATGATTCTCCAGAACGGCTTCTGATTATTCCCGACGGTATGCTAGGCTATATACCCTTTGAGCTATTGCTTTCAGAAAGCACCAAAGTGTCAAAGGTGGATTACCGTAAACTCCCTTATGCGCTCTTAAGCCATCAGTTCAATTATTCTTATTCTGCTACACTTTTTGCTGCTAATGTCCAACATCAACCCACCAATGCTGCTCAATACGTTGGATTTGCCCCTACATACCAGGAAGAATGGCTCGCTACAGCTAGGGAAGATGATGGAAGTATGTTGGAGGCTTTTCGAGAAACGCCTATCGAATTAACAGGCACATTGGATGAGGTTGAGTTTGCACATGGATTGTTTGGTGGGGAGGCATTTCTGGGAGAAAAAGCAACGGAGCATAATTTTAGACACTTAAAAACGCCTCCTATGATTCTACATCTTGCTATGCATGCTTTGGTAGACAACCAACAACCTTTGCAGTCACGTCTATTGTTTTTTCCAGAACAAGGAAGCCAAACTGAGGCCTCAGACGGGTATTTGGAAGCGTACGAGATTTATAATATGCGCCTTAATGCTCGCTTAGCAGTACTGAGCGCATGTAATACGGGTTATGGAAAGCCTCAGAAGGGAGAAGGGATTATGAGTCTGTCTCATGCGTTTATGTACGCAGGCTGTTCGAGTATTCTTATGAGTCTTTGGCGTGCCCAAGACCAACCTACCAGCCAAATCATGAAGGTATTCTATCAGGCATTGAAAGAAGGACATTCGAAAGATGCTGCTTTACGTATGGCTAAATTGGCCTATCTCCAAGAAGCGGATCCTCTTAAAGCCCACCCCCTCTATTGGGCAACTTTTGTCTCTATAGGAGACCCTAGCCCGTTGCCAATGAATGGATATAATCATGCCTTTTGGGCAATAATAGGCTGCGTATTCTTAGGAATAGGCGGGCTTTATCTATGGCTCAAGTATAAGTAATCGTCTACTGTTTAAGCAATTAAAAAAATATATACCACACCCATATGACAAACCGAATCACTACATCTAGAGGTGTTTTTAATGTTCGCACTTATGGAGACCCTACCCACCCTCCAATCATATTGCTTCATGGTTGGCCTCAGACAAGCTATTGCTGGCATCATATGGCCTTGCACCTCAATGATCTGTATGTTATTGCGCCAGATCTAAGGGGAATGGGCGATAGTAACCGTGCATTGGAACTGAGTTTATACGAAAAGAATGCAATGGCATATGATATCTTCGCCATTGCGGATACATTAGGGATAAATACGTTTTGTTTAGGGGGGCATGATTGGGGAGGGGCAATCGTCCAAGAGATGGCATTGATGAAACCTGAGAGGATTGAGAAGCTTATTATTATCAATATGGTGCTTATCAACAACCCAAAAGGCCAAGCAAAAGCAGGCTCAGTACTGGTCAAACAATTGTTCCGTTCCTCTTGGTATCAATTCTTTTTGAGCATCAAACAGTTCCCTGAAGCTTTACTCGCAGGTAAGGAAGAAATATGGATTCGGTTCTTTAGCCGTGGCATCAGTAAACCTATACCTGAGGATGCCATTCAGGAGTATACACGCTGCTATAAAATTCCTCATACCATTACTACAGCTGCGAATATTTATCGAACCCTCTCTAAGGATAGAGCTAGATGGGAACAATATAAAGGTCGGAAAATAGGGATTCCCACAAAAATTATTCATGGAATATTAGATCCCGTCATCATTAAGGAATACCTATTTGGTGCTGAAGACTACTATGAACAGTTGGAAATTACCCGTTTAAAGGGTGGGCATTTTATTGTAGACGAGCAACCCGAGGCAGTAGCCAAGGCCATTCAGGCATTTGTGGAAGGGGAACAGAAGTAGGGGGCGTATAGGTATGACAATATAAAAAAGGATTCCTTCGAGTTAAAGAAGGAACCCTTTTACTTGTAAATTGTTTCTTTGCTAGAATTTATTGCTCAGTACAAGTAACTTGTACGTTAACTCCACCTGCAGCAGTAGCTGTAGCTTCAGCAGCTGTTTGGTAGCTTGTTTCGAATTCTTCTACTTGGCTCTTAGAACCACAGAAGTTTTGAGCAGGAACAGTTACAGATGTTCCACCTGCGCTATCATAAGTAGCTTCGCAGGATGTACACTTATCGCCGCAAGAAGTAAATACAGCAGCAGATAATGCTAATGCAAAAACAAAAGAAAGTACTCTTTTCATAATATTATGGATAACTATTAATTTATGATACTAAGCGAAGCAAAGGTAAGATTGTATTTCTAAATTGCAAAGGCTTGTTGAGAAAAAGTGAGAGATAAAAAATGTATTGCTTCGCAAAAGGTAGGAATTATGGTAATATATATAGCGGCTTAGCCTAAAGGCTTGTTTATGAATGTTATAGTACTTATACGAATGTTAGGCAGAAATAGGGTGTTTCCGTTTCAGAATTATAGAATAATTGGATGGTCTGTATCTTAATCCTTCCTATTAGATTTTTTTATGATATGTATTGTTGGATGACATTTTCCCCCATAAAAAACATATCATGTATGTGAGTATATTGGAACTCTGCATTTCTTCCTGCCATTTTTAAGTTATTAAAACGGGTAAGATAATGGAGAATATCTTCTCTTATTTTTTCATATCCTGCGGCAAGAATTGGATAGGCAAAAGGCATTTTTATGTGGCGCATCCCGACTACATCTGAGGGTTGAATTAGCCCAATATCAGCTAAATGTCCAATGATTTGTTGCCCGATTTCCTTAGGAGAGGCTTTCCATTGGGCATCCTCGAATTGGCAAGGAACTTCTACAATAAGAGAACTATGCCCTTCTGGAGCCATGAATGGACTGCGGTTTCTGGCTTCTACGATTCGGGTAAAAGGGTAGTTTTTATTCGGAAAATAAAGAGAGGCGTTTGGGCTAATACTCGGTACTGATAGGAAAATAGCTACTAGAACGATATTCCTAAATACGAGTTGTTTGGCTAATGTAAAAAGGGCGGGGCTAGGAGAGGGGGAAAGAAGCTGAAGCATGAGACCAAGGGGGAGGGTCGAAACCAAATGGTTCACAGCTTGGCGATGCGTGCCATTATACTCAATTTCAGTGATTCGGTTATCCTTATGGAAAATTCGGGTAATGCGGGTATTGAGATGAATAGCTTGAGGGTTTAGGCGGGTCTGAAGCTTATCAAACAACTGACCAATGCCATATTTCGGATAATAAAAGGAGCCATCAATATGCTGAGTCTTGATGAGCTTGCCGAATAATGCTTCGACGAGAAAGGTTTTTAAATTAAGCCCTTTAAGCCGTTTGCCTGATATACTAGGAGATAATTGATTCGTAGGTAAACCCCAAAGCTTTGATGAGTAGTTTAATAGGAAGTTCTCTGCAAGGAAGTCTCCATAGGTTTTTCGGGCAAAATATTCGAAATGGTTTTTGGGAGTTGTACGTTTTATACGCGCTTTCAGAAAATCAAAAGCCGCCCGACTAAGCCGAGAAACCCCTAGTTTTTTCACTAAATCGAAAGGAGTAAGAGGGAAATCAATAAACTTTCCTTCCCAAACAATTTGACTTGGAGCTTCCACTTTATGCATATCCTTCCCTAGTATATCTCTAAAAGTTTGGGTGACAGAAGGTATCTTATCATGGAGTCGATGGGCACCAGAGTCAAAGCGAAAACCATTGGAAGTGAAGGTAATACAGTTGCCACCAAGCTTATCTCTCGCCTCATATAACCGAAAAGCCAAGCCTTTTTTTTGTGCATGATATGCAAGTGCTAAACCTGCTGGCCCCCCTCCGAGTATGTCTAATTGCATGTAGATATATATATGGGATTAACTACCAATCAGTTGAATAATTATGTTTTAATTAAGAATTTACCGTCGAATATAGGGACTTTAACACATAAACATATGAGAAACTCACTACATTATTCCTTTCTATTCCTCATTGGACTGTTTATTTTTTCGGCTTGTGGAACAGGATCACATTCTGCTACAGATGTAATCATAAAGACAGATGTTGGAGATATACACATTGATCTGTATGATGATACTCCCAAACATAAAGAGAATTTTCTCAAACTAGTAGATGAAAAGTATTATGATGGGGTATTGTTCAAGCGCGTTATCAGGGCTTTTATGGTACAAGCGGTAACAAAAGAAGATGGTTCGGATAAGGATTATACACTTGCCCCCGAATTCAATGACAACCATATACATGTAAAAGGAGCAGTTGCAGCTGCGAGAGAACCCGATAATGTTAATCCTGAAAAGCGTTCATCAGGTGCCCAATTTTATATTGTTACAGGGAAAAAGCCTACCCCAGCTGAGTTGGGGAAGGTTGAACTTCATTTGAATGCTTTTCGTAGAGGTAAGGTATCAAATGAATTTTTGGCAAAACCTGAAAATGCAAAATGGAACAACTTAGATTTAGAGCGTTTCGCTAGAGAGAATTCTGATTCCCTTAAGATTATGGCTGAGGCGTATAATGCGGCACTTAATAAATATATTGAGGCGAATATGGAGGAGTTTTCTTACTCCCAAGAACAACGGGATGCTTACGCTCGTTTAGGAGGAGCTCCTCATCTTGATGGTTCATATACTGTATTTGGGGAAGTAACAGCAGGAATGGATATCGTACAAAAGATTGAAAGTAGCCAAACTCAAGGAGAGCTTGCTGTAGAACCCGTCAAAATCCTATCTGTGACTCGGGTAAAATAAGGGACTATATGCGTATAGTATTAATCGTCTGTGCGATGGGTCTGACGTTTGTTAATGCTTGGGGGCAACCTTACCCAAACAGCCAGTTTTTGGAGGTAGAAGGTGTAATCATGCACTATCTTCATGAGTTACCTGATGATGGCTACCCTCCTAAGGGGAGGGTTGCCTTGATACATGGTTTTGCTGCCTCTACTTTCAGCTGGCGCAAGACAGCTAATGCGCTCATAGGAGAGGGCTACGAAGTGGTAAGAATTGATTTGCCTCCTTTTGGCTATAGTAAAGGCCCTGAATGTGTGAATACCTCGCCTTCCTCTCAGGCATTTAGAATATGGAAGGTACTTGACCATTTGTCAGAAGGGCCTTACCATAAATGGCATTTGATTGGTCATTCGATGGGAGCTGCAATTGTTGGGGCAATGGGAGCATATCGGATAATGAACACCCAAAGTGTGGTGTTTGTAGATGGCGCAATGGTCGATCATTGGCAGGGCCCTCCTAAATGGATGAGGCGAACCCTCCAGTCAGGAGCCGTACAAGATATCATGAACGGCTTAGGAAAACTCTTTATCTTTAAACCTCGCCGAATCAAACGCCTATTGGCTGATGCCTATGCACAAGAGCCTGATGAAGAAGCCATAATGGGTTATCTTAAGCCCCTCAAACAAAAGGGAATGGCAGCCAATATCCTTCAAATGGCTGTTTGTTATAATGAAATCTATACCTATGAGAGGTCAAATATTCAAGCTCCTTGCTTGATTATTTGGGGAGATCAGGATACTTGGGTTCCTTTAAAAGATGGAATTAAGTTTCGCGATCGATTTGGCTCTGTAAGTTGGGAGCTTATTGAAGGAGCAGGGCATTGTCCTATGGAAACGCATGCTCCCTTATTCGAAAAGGCTTTATTCTCATTCCTTGACCAAACGGTTGAGGAATGAGATATTGTCCTTGCCATCCATCCTATACATATTCGAGTAGAGGGGATGGAATCCACGGCGAGTTTATTTAAGGCTTTGGCGTTTTACTAGATAATCCGTCAATACCTTTTCATAAGATTGGGCAATATCAACTTCTACGAAGTCAATATTGAATTCGTAGCATTTCTTTTTGAAGCGCGTTTTATAGTCGCCCATCATTTGCTTATACCGATCCCGAATTTGATGGGGTTTAACCTCAATTTTTTCTCCTGTTTCTAGATCTCTTAGGATGATAGGGCGATTAGGGAAGTTGAAGTCTTGTTCGGTTTCGCGATCCAACAGATGGAATACAATGACTTCATGTTTGGCATGCCGTAGGTGCTGTAATGCTTTGAAGAAGTCATCTTGACTTTCGGTATGGTTGAATAGGTCTGTAATTAATACGACGAAGGATCGACGGGAGAACTTCACAGCAAGTTGGTGAAGCACCTTAGAAGTTGCGGTTTTTCTTGTGAAATATTCTGTGCTGGCAGCAACCTCCTCCAATTTGGTATACATGGGAATTAGCCATGAATATTTTGCCTTCGGGGGCGCGTGAAACACCATTTGTTCATCAAATAGGGTGAGACCCGCTGCATCTCTTTGCCCAATCATAAGATATTGAAGCGCCGCCGATAAATAGGCTCCATATTCGAGCTTCGTCAAACGATCGGGGTTCTTCTTTCGATCAGGGTACCGCATTGAATCACTAATATCCAAGACGACTTGACAACGTAGGTTAGTCTCTTCCTCATACTTCTTGGTATATAGCTTATTGGTTTTTCCAAATACCTTCCAGTCAATATTACGTAGAGATTCTCCAGGATTATAGGGACGATGTTCGGCAAATTCTACAGAGAAACCATGATAGGGACTTTTGTGAAGCCCTGTAATGAATCCTTCAACGATTAATTTTGCTTTGATTTCAATGTTTTTGAGTTTACTAACGACAATTGGGTCAAGGTATTTGAGCGTTTGCTTTGCCATATAAAGCGATTGTATAACGTAAGATTCGAATACGGATTCGAAGATACAGAAAGTTTATGTAGATAGTAATTTTACGGATGTTTTCTGGGAAAACAAAAGGCTATCGCAAAAACCATCGTTGAATAGGGAGCATAAAAAAATCCCCCTCTTGTCCAGAGAGGGGGAATGCGTTTAACCTAAGCCTAATTTGTTGTATCTATAATTCTGTCTGTACTCTATTTTTTGATATTATGCGCGTGTGGTGCTAGCCATTACAGGCTTTTCGATTGGGAGGTTTTCCCAGTCAGCATCATCAAAATGAATCAATGGAAGTTCTGGATTGATCATAAAGTCATCTGTCTTTAGAATCTGCTCCTGAATATCTACTGCTACGCGCGTAATCTTATTTAATCCTTTTGTAACTCTTTCATATTTCAAATAAGGAGCTTGTGCTTTTTGGGAGTATACATCCCAGAATCCATACTTATGATTTTGAAAAGCATTGGCATTAAGCATAAACTTTCGAGAGAAATAGTAAGTACTTGTTACAGGGCTATTGCTTGAAGTGCGCTTATCTACGAAGTTGAATTTGATTTGATTACAAGCATTTTCCAATACCTTTGTTTGTGATTCGCTCATGCTAAGATCAACCAAATCGAAATCATTTGAAGTTCCTTCATACCAGAAAAGTGCAGGAACATCACCAATTTTCATATACACTTTATTGGTACTTGCATCATAAATAACCTCACGAATTCCTTGTGGATGGGTGCTGTTGAATATTTGCTTATAGTATCCATCCTTTATGTACAGGGTGTATGTATCTCCATACATCGCTGTGAGCTCTTCTGCCGTCATGCCAGACTGGTAACTTTCATAGGCACACTTGTATGTGATTTTGCCTTCAAAGAAGTTTGGCTGACTTGCGAAACCTACTAAGAAATATGCTGCAAAAGCGAGTGCCAAAAAGGTAATATTGCGTTTCATGACTGACAGAATTTTAGATGGTTAATGTAATATAAAAGTTATCTTTCCTAATTTGTTTTTGTGCTAAAGGTGCTATCCTATTTTGGGGCGTAAATTTCAGTAAATCAGTTTATTAGATTAATTATAGGGGTATATATATGTGATTTTCTGAAAAATATTTTGTGCTATCCTTTTGTCTACATGTACAAAAGTATATGAGACACATAGGCATTCCAATTCGAAAACTTTAGACTTCCTTCACCTTGAAAAAGAGAGAAAAGCTTGTAACAGAAATTATCCTAAGTGTAAATAATCACTATGTTTTTTTTGATCTTCCATATGTCGAAATACCTTAACTGCTTGATTTGGAGATGTTTATTATAAGTGTGTCTTAGGTGCTATGTGAAGGGGGGTTAGTAAGAAATTTGAACCTAGGGATGAAAGAATGACAGAAAAGCGGCATTCAGTTGTAAATCTTTCGTATTTCTTGGGTTTCTAGAGGACTTTCACATTCTTTTTTAAGAAAAAAATTTGATGAATAGTATAGGGAAATTCGGGCTCCAATATGAAATTGAGGCTGTTTTAGGGAGGAAGATGAGTAAATAGTGTGAGAGAATATGGAGCCTGGAAACTGGAGTACAACAAGCGAAGGGGCTTCATTATACTTATTTGGACTGATTCTAAGGTTTTATTTGTACTCAGTCTAAATAATTATTACTATTGCAGTGTCGAAATACAAATACTAAAAGTATAAAACATGCTTACGTTTACTGCCAGAGTCCGAATGTTTGTAATTGTTGCAGGGTTGGTAGGAATGATGATGCTTGGAGGATGTGAAGATGACCCCATTATAGAACCACAGACCACAACCTCCGAAGCAAGTAGCTATGGGAGATTAATGAGCGACGACAAGTTAGGTGAACCCTACGAAGAAGTCGTGAATCCTGAAGAGTTTTAAACAATAGTATTAATGGGTTGTATAGATATATATATTCGAAGGGTGTTTTGGTTTATAACAATCGTTATAGTATCTCAAACCTACCTATTGGCTCAAGAATCAGAAGGAACCTTCCAAGGAATAATTTTAGATGAAGAATCGAAATTGCCTATACAAGGGATACAAATAGTATGGATAGATGAAGAAGAGGTTGAAAGGAAGGGAGCTATTTCAGATGCCAATGGAAGATTCAAGATTGAAGGGGTCAAGGCAGGTACACAAACCTTTGTATTCGCGTCTCTAGGATATAAACAACAGAAAAGAGAATTTGGAATTAGGGGAGGCCACGAAACAAATGTCGAAATTATACTAGAAATCTCGCCTTTAGACCTTGCTTCTATTGAAGTAATTGGTACAACAAACAATGCAATTCAGAAATTACCTGGTACAGGTACAAAGCTAGATAAGCAATTCATACAACTGACAAATCCTGTTGGAACCCAAGAGATCCTGAGTAAGGTGCCAGGGATACATGGATTTGCGGATGATGGAATGGGAAACTCTCGTCTAAGTATTGGAATAAGAGGCCTAAGCCCTCGAAGAAGTAGTCGAGTATTAGTGCTGGAAGATGGTATTCCCATTCAACCTGCGATTTATGTCTACCCCAATATGTATTATAACCCTCCTGTAGAGAGATTGGATGAAATAGAAATCATCAAGGGAAGTGGTGCAATTCGATATGGCCCCCAAACAATGGGAGGTGTAATTAATTATATTACCAAAAGGCCTCGAACGGAACTAGGGGGGGGGGTACAACTTACGGGTGGAACCAACTATTATGCAAGTATACTCGCTGAAGTAGGAGGGTTTGGGAACGAAAAAATACATCCAGAGCTACAATTCTTGTATAAAAGAGGGGATGGATACCGCGAAAATAATTCCTTTGAACAGTTCAACACAACATTTAAGGTCAATTTTTTCCCTACTATAAATCGGAGTTTGTACCTGAAGGCAAATATCAATCATGAGCTTTCTAATGCGACTTATACAGGATTGACGGAGTATTCTTTTGGAACAAGCCCTCGATTCAACCCTAAGAAAGATGATGAGTTTAAGGTATTTCGGACGGCTCTTGACATGATTTATTTAAATCAAATTAGTAGTCGTTTGCTTTCTAATACGAAACTCTATCTTAGCTATTTTGATCGAAGATGGTGGCGTGAGAATGATATTTTTGTAACTCCTACTGATTTTGAACAGGGTAATCTTAATCCAGTACCTTGGTATACACCAGGTCCTTTGGTTCGAACGGGGAATGGGCAAGATAATTTTGGTATTCTACGCACATTCTATATTGCTGGGGTAGAGCATACATATGACTTTGAGTATAAAATAAACCAAATAGAAGCGAATCTCGAAGCGGGAGCAAGGGTACATTTTGAACGTTTTATTGATGATAAGAAAACAGGTTTTGCTCCAGATGCTCGTGAAGGAGTGTATTTTACGGCCGATTCTGTGGATGGCGAGGAAGTCATTACGGTACTTGGGCAAAGTCATCATTATGAAACCCTTGCCTTTTCGGCTTTTGCCACACAGAAATTGACCTTTTGGCATCGATTGGATATTCGGTTAGGATTACGTTTCGAAGTCTTTGAGCAAGAGCGTATTGATCGCTTAAACGGAAGCACATATCGAGACAAAACAACAGCTGTTTTATTGCCTGGGATTGGCCTTAATTATAAAGCGAATGAGCATATATACCTATTCGCTGGTGTACATAGAGGGTTTACTCCTCCCTCTAGCGGTACGCTTAAGGTCTTGAACTTTGGACTTGATACAGATCAAGGACTTGATTTAAGGGCAGAGAAGAGCTGGAATTCAGAGGTGGGATTAAGAGGCGAATATGGGTTTCTTCGATTCGAACTCGCCTTATTTGATATGCGAATCGAAGATCTTGTCGCTGCAGGACGAGGAACGGCATTCAAAAACCTTGGCCAAGTAAGTTCCTCAGGGATTGAGCTTATGTTCCATTCGAATTTCTCCGAATTGGACAATGTGAAGTTTCTTCCTGATTTCTTCTTGACCTACACATTTATGAATACTAACATTCAAAGTGGGACAATTAAATCCTCCCAAGTGCTTGGTGATGTGGATATTAGTGGGAACGATTTGCCCTATGCTCCCCCCCATGCCTTGAATGTAGGAGTAATGAAGTCATTTGACTTCGGACTATCTTTGGGAATAGATGTGAAGTTTGTTGATGAGGTATATACGGATTTTGAGAACATTATTGTTTTCGAAAATCGTGGAGATCAAGGCTCAATACCCTCTTACTATCTCCTGAATGCAAATGTTCGATACCGCCTTAACAAAAATTGGACTTTCTTTGCCAATGGTAAGAACCTATTAGATGAAATATATATTGGTTCTCGTTTACACTCAAATCCTGGCCAACCTGAAGCTAACCTCAGTTCTGGCATACTACCAGGTCCTAGAAGACAAATTAACCTAGGGCTGAAATATACCTTTGGAGAGAACCGATAGTTTATAACATTCTTGTAACGAGATACTAAGCTCGCTCAGGTTATGAGTGAGGGAAGGATTCTTATGCCCTGTTGCTAACATTAATTTACCTAGATTACTATTTACATTTCATTATAGAACAATATAGCATTATGAAAATGACACGCTTTTTCCTATTCGTAACCTTAGTTCTTTGTGTTGGGCTTACAGCTTGCGATAAGAAGGAAGGATGTACAGACCCTCTCTCTTCTAATTATGATCCAGAAGCAGAGGAAGATGATGGATCTTGTCAGTATGTTACAGCTGTCCCTAGCCAATATATTTTTACTAGAGATAATACGAGCAGTGTTTCTTATACAGGCCAAGTCGTTCGTCAGTTGTTAATCCAAGACATCAAAATAATGATTGACAATCTTGGAGCTGCTGGAGCTTCTGCTGTTACTTTGCAGGACTTTTTGAACCTATATGAGTATGATGATGCCCTTAATCTATCAACGATGACGACTGCAGGTAACTTTGGTCTATTTGAAGATAAGTATTCAAGTATCTCTACAGGGAAAGACCTTGTAAACAAAGTAGATGTAACTCATTTTACAGAAGTTGATGCAGACCTACGTGCATGGTTTGAAATCATTGCGACTAATTCTCAAGACCCCGCTAAACTAGGTACATCTGCGGTATATACAACGAATGGAAACGCGCCTTATGCAGATGGACTAGACCTTGCACAAATGGTGAATAAAACTCTATTGGGAGCTGTTGCTTTTTCTCAAGGAGCAAGCCGCTATCTAGCAGATGTTGGATCAAAAGACAACTCTCAATTGGTTGATGGTAAGAACTACACAGAGATGGAGCACTTCTGGGATGAAGCTTTCGGTTGGTTCGGAGCTGCTGCAGACTATGCTGGATTCTCTGATGACGCACTTGCTACTAAAAATGGAGAAGTTCGATACAAAGATGACAATGGAGACAACCTAATTGATTTCCGTTCTGAGTACAATTTTGCTTTTTCTACAAATGCTGGTAAGCGTGATCGCTTCGACAACAATGGTACAACAGCTGCTGGTACAGATTATACAAAAGTTATCTTCGATGCGTTCCTCGAAGGCCGAACAGCTATCGTAAATGGTGACTTCGCAGCGAGAGATATTGCAAAAGTTACTGTGTTGAATGCTTGGGAAGAAGTAATTGCAGCCACTGCTATCCACTACATCAATGATGTAAAAGCGGATATGGCTGATATTGGTACTGGAGACGAGAATATCACAAACCTTAATAAGCACTGGGCAGAAATGTTCGCCTTTGCCAAATCTCTACGTTACAATCCTGAAAATCGTTTGACTCAAATCGATTTGGTATTGTCTAATATGGGAGATGGTCCACAGTATCATGCTCCAGGTACAGCCCAATATGATGCTTATATTGCACAATTGGATGCTGCAAAAGGAATCTTCCAATCGGGATACGGCTTTACTCAAGCTCAAATGGACGGTTGGTAGGCTAAGATTACGATCAAAGAAAGTAATATATATGTTGTGAGTTAATGCGAACGGACAGAAATCCGTTTGACAGGAAGAAGCTCCTAGGAGATTTTCTTCCTGTTTTTTATTTTGCCCTCTATGAAAAGAGGAAATATATGGACTGGTAGGTTCCCATTCGTGGGATTATTCATTGTCATCTGGGTAATTCTTGGCGTTGGATGCGAACAAAAGCAGGGATGTAAAGACCCCGAGGCGTTGAACTATGATCCTGAAGCTCAAGTAGATGATGGCAGTTGTGTGTACCAAGCAGGTCCCATTGTCTATGCCTTTGTTCGAGATGAGCTAAGTAGTGTGTCTTACGAAAAGCAAGCCCTACAGAATCTCTTGATTCAGGATATACGAACGAAGATTACACAATTGGCAGAAGCAGGAGCACAGGCTATTGTTCTACAAGATTTTCTCGATTTATATGAGATGCTTCCTACATATCAAGGGATGACTTTAGCTGATGTGGCTCCTTTTGAGCCATTGTCCTCTACTTATACAGATATTGAAACGGATGCCAATCTTCAGGCTTCATTGGCCAATTCGCATGCTTCTACAGCTGATACAGACTTGCGTACATGGTTCGAAATAATAGCCAACAACTCCCAAAATGTAACCAAATTGGGTACGTCTGCAGTGTATACAACCTCTAATAATCCGCCTTATGGAGATGGACTAGACTTAAAGGAAATGATTACCCAAACTTTATTGGGAGCAGTAGTTTATCATCGGGGAGTTAGTTACTTAGAAAGTATTGCCGATTACGATAATAGCAGTTTGATAGAAGGGCAAAACTATACCGAAATGGAGCATTACTGGGATGAAGCCTTTGGGTATTGGGGAGGAGCACAGGCATATTTTACATTCTCTGATGAAGCACTGGCTAATCTAGATGGTGCCCTTTCTTACAATGATCACAATGGAGATGCAAAAATAGACTTTGCCACAGAATATAATTATGTATTTGCACGAGAAGCGGGGACGCGAGACCTGATTGATAATGTTGGGTCAAATCCTGCAGGAACGGACTTCTCTCGTGTCTTATTCACCGCATTTATCGAAGGCCGCAAAGCGATCATCCGAACGGATATAACCAAGCGACAAGAAACGGAGGAAACAATATTGAATGTTTGGGAAGAGCTTATTGCCGCGACTTGTATTCACTATATCAATCTACTCGAAGTAGATATGAGCTATATAGGTACCTCTCAAGAAGATATCCCTGTATTGAACCGAAATTGGTCGGCCATGAAATCTTGGATAGCTATGTTGAAATATAATTCTAATATTCACCTGACGAAATTAATAGAAGTGTGTGAGGATATGGGAGAGGCTCCTGTGTATTACACACCAGGAAGCCTAGAGGCTGATGCCTACTTGTTGCGTTTGGATATCATTAAAAGTGTTTTTCAAACAACTTATGGTTTTTCGGATACACAAATGCAAGAATGGTAAGCTACCAATAGGAAAATGACGCGAAATAGAGACTATAAATATCTATAATCAATGGATTCTGGCTATTTGAGCGTATAGTTTTTCTTGTTTTAAGTGAATGAATCGTTTCTTATGGGTTAACGGGCTCACGCTAAGGGACAGGAAAGATTTTTGGTTCATGACCGAGTTTTACGGGTTTGGTAACTGTAATGTGTTTTCAGTACTTGCTATCCTCACATTTTGTTAGTTTTGTTAAGAAATCAATCCATTCTCGATTTATGCTTAACTGATCTCGTGATGAAAGAAATACTCGGTCCTCTGTTAAATCTTCCCTCGTTAGAAGTCATTGAAGTGAGTCTTCCACCCAATGAAGTGCATATTCATTGTTGTTCGACTCAAACTGCGGGTATTTGCCCTCACTGTCTTCGCCCAACCCAAGAAATAACCAAATACTATACTCGAAAACTTCGGGACTTACCTATTTTTGATCGAAAAACGTATCTCCATATTAAGGTACGTCAATTTCATTGTCGCGACTGTCCCCGTAGTTTTTCAGAACGCTTGCCCTTTGCTGATTCTCATCGAACTTATACCAAACGAATGGAGAAGTTTATCTTCAAATGCTCGGCAAATATTCCCTTCAAAGAGGTTGCTGCCATTGTTGATGTAAGTCCTCATAAAGTAGAAGAAGTATTCACTAGGTATAGTGACCAAGCACTAGATACTAAAGGTACTTTTGAGGAGGTACGTTATTTGGGGATTGATGAAATCGCGATTAAGAAAGGGAAAAAAGACTACGCCTGTGTCTTAGTAGATATAGAACGAGGCTTAGTCCTTGATTTTCTAGAAGATAGATCTAAAGACTTCTTAATGAAGTACTTCCAGAATAAGGGAAAGGCTTTTTGCCAACAAATAGAAATCCTCTCCTGTGATATGTGGGAAGGATTTGCCTCCTTAGCTAAGGAAGTATTTCCCAATGCCATTACGGTAATTGATCGTTTTCATGTGGTACGTCATTTAGGGAAAGCCCTAGAGAAGGAGCGCAAAAGTCTTAGACGAACATATCCACAACAGGATCAATTTAAGCGTTTACATTGGATTCTCAGAAAGCAGCCTGATAGCTTAGAGCAACATGAAATAGAGATACGAGATAAAGCGTTTGCCCAAGCCCCTGACTTAAAACGTTTATATGAGCTAAAGCTGGAGTTCAAGCAGATTTTTGACAAAACCGATTCTAAGCAAGAAGCAGAGCTGAAAATGGAACAGTGGAATAAACAAGCCAAAGAGTTGAACAATCCTCATATGAACCGGTTCTTAAAGCTATGGGAGAAATGGAAAGAACGTGCTTTGAATTATTTCCCTTTAAAGATTACAAATGGGGTGGTAGAAGGAATGAACAAATGGATTAGGACACTCATCCGAAAAGCATATGGATATAGGAACTTCAACAATCTCAGAAGAAGAATACTGATGGCAAAAGGATGACCGTAAAACTCGGTCATGAACCAGATTTTTTCCTTAATCCCACCCTGCCGTGGTCTGAGAAAGCTTGGTAATTTGATTTAATCTTTGTTAGGATACGACGGCGATTTACGTATTGTGTTTTTCCTCTAATATCAAGAATTATTTCAAAGCATTGGTATTAGGAGTTTGAAAGCACATTATGTATTTTTAGGAGATATGAATATGTCTAAAATTATGTTTGTAGGCGTGCTTTGCCTATGTGTGAGCTTAGGGGGCTTTGCTCAAGATAAACCTGCTTACAAGATTTTTTCGGCTAAGGGGAAAGCAGTTCCTTATTCGAAGATGATGAAGCAATTGTTACAAACAGATTTTCTGTATTTTGGAGAACTACATAATAATCCTATTGCACATTGGTTGGAATATGAAATTACACGTGAATTGATTGAAAAGAAGGGGGGAAAGAATATTGTATTAGGAGCCGAGATGTTTGAGACAGATCAACAACAAATCCTTAATCGATACTTTCATGATGAGATTTCTGTGGAGGAATTTGAAGAGGAGATGAGATGGCCAAACTATGAAACGGATTATAAACCTATATTAGAGCTTTGTAAGGCTGCAAAGGTGAAGTTAATTGCGACGAATGTTCCGCGGAAGTATGCACGAATTGTCGCGAGAAAAGGCCTTTCCGCCTTGGATTCATTGCCCGATGAGGAGAAAGAACTCATGGCAGAGCTCCCTTTTTCGATTGACTATACCCTCCCTTCTTATAAAGCGATGATGGATATGGCACATGGAGGAACCATGAAACCTAAAAACTTTGTAGGAGCACAGGCTATTAAGGATGCGACAATGGCTCAGTTTCTTGGCCAATTTTGGCGGAAGGGGATTTTGGCGTATCATATCAATGGTTCCTATCATTCTGATAGTAAGGAAGGGATTATTTGGTATATCCAACGGTCGCATCCAAGTGCCAAGGTATTAAACATCTCACTAGTTGAACAAGAAGAGGTAGAAAGACTAGAGGGAGAACATTTTGGAAAGGCTGATTTTATCATTGTAGTTCCAGCCTCGATGACGAAAACCTACTAATTTAACGTAAGAGAACGGTGCCAAAAGAGACATTTAGCGAAAAATTACGGGAGTTCCTTGGACGTGAAACCCTCAGCTTAACAGAAGACCAAGAATATGCCCTTGGGCAATTCATGAAGTTTTATCGTTCTAAAGAAGAGAAGTGTGCTTTTGTATTAACAGGATCAGCAGGAACAGGAAAGACCTTCTTGATTGATATCTTTACAGAACTTCTGAGACGAGTCGGCTTCCGCATTGTATTACTAGCCCCAACAGGTAGGGCTGCTAAAGTTGTGACAGCTCGAACCAATCGAACCGCTTTCACGATTCATCATCGAATGTATTCTGTGAATGATGCAGGAGGGATGGTTTCCTTTGAGTTGCGCAAAAACAAAGATCCTGAAAGAACGGTATATATCGTTGATGAGGCTTCTATGATAGGGGACAAAGCAGACGAAACTACCTCGCAAGGATTGTTGTTTGGCTTGCTCAACTTTGTTTATTCGAATAATACTGCCCGTAAGCTAATCCTCGTAGGAGATCCTGTACAATTACCTCCCATTGGCCATAAAAATTCCCCTGCCTTAGATACAGATTATCTCTCGACTAAATGTGGATTAGATGTTTTTCATGCACATTTAAGTGAGGTGAAGCGGCAAGCTTTGGATTCTGGTGTACTAGAGAATGCTATATCGATTCGAGATGCATACTTGTCGGAAGAGGCCTTGATGCCTGAATTGACAGAGGGATATGATGTCATGTCTTTGGAGAATGGGTATGAGGGAATCGAAACCTATACATCCTATTTCGAACAAGGAAATCTTGACCAAGTTATCTTTATTACCTATTCGAATTTTCGAGCAACTAAGATTAGTCAAGCCCTACGTTATGCCTTATATGAATCCGAAGAGCTATTGATTCCTGGCGACCTACTCATGGTCGTAAAGAATAACTACAATTGGGGTAAGAAAAACTTTCCATTCATTGCAAATGGAGAGATGGGGATTCTACAGGAAATTGTGGAGGATAGCTATGAGGAGAAGTATGGACTTAAGTGGCTGGATGTGGTAATTGAATTCCAGAATGGGAAGGGAGAAGGGATTCCCATCTCCTGCAAAGTAATGCTAGATTTGCTATTGGACAAGAGGCCACAGCTTGATAACCGAACTCAATGGCTTTTGCTCCAACAGAGAAGAAGAGAATATATGGATGCTTCTCCCTCAGAACAAAGAGAACTACTTCAGTCTGATCCATACGTACATGCATTACAAGTTAAGTATGGATATGCAGTTACAGGTCATAAGGCACAAGGGGGGCAGTGGAAAAACGTTATTATTGGGTTTGAACCCAATTATAGCAATGACCTTAACGCGTATTTACGTTGGACTTATACGGTATTCACCCGAGCAGAAGAGCGTGTCTTCATGCTCGAATGTCCGTTTATTGAACGATTTTGATGGAATCGCACTACCTAGTACCGAACCCGTATCGGTTCAAGGCCTTGAATATCTTGCTTTCTGATAAGAGCATCTAGCTCTACTTGGGGAATTCCATATATGTCTAGATAAAAGCGTTGGAAAGGTTGCCACGTTTTGAGGATCCGATATTGGTTAAACCCTTGGAAGAAATCTTGGTTACAATACACCTTGAATTGGTATTGGGTAATGTTGAGTAGAGCTTCTTCTGTCACTTTATTGAAGTTCTCAACTTTAATGCACTCTATATGGATTTCCGTATTAGAAGGGTATGCCTTTAGCAATTCCTTTTTCATGTCAATACTCACTTGAGTCTCATCTTGGTATATGCCACGTCTTGTCGTAAGGGCATCAACCGAATCAATTCTTTCGATAGTGAAAGAGCCGTCAAAATTCAACCAATTATACCTAAACAGATCTGGAATAAAGGCCTCTGGATGTTGAGCCGCGAAATCGAATAGACGTCTTGCAGAATGCAAATTATTTGTTGTATAGTGCGCTTCTTCCAAAAGAATACAAGAGGACTTGAATTGACTTAGCTTACTTAAGGGAAAGTAATAGGTTTGATCTCCATCTTTGAGAGACTCACAATCAAGGTTGAGATGGAATGTTTTTACAATGCTATTGTTTCGTGCGAGAATAAGTTTGTAATGGCTAAACCTACAAGGGAAAGAAGTGTAATAAGGAACATCCCATTCCTTTTGAAGCTGTTGTAGAACTTTTTGATCACTTATTTTAAATGCTCCCCACTCTTGTTGTATAGCATGAGACTCTCCTGCAGATATGAGGCCGTATAATGTGTAAGAATTCGTGGCTAGATTGATATCTCCGAGTAAAGCGTTTTGGGCGTATGAATGAACACAAAAGAAAAGGGCTATTGTAGTAATAACAGTTTGTACGAATGTCATATTAGGGCTTATTTCCCCTAATAACGAAAGATATGCTTAATTTGTATCAATACTAATACAAACTTCTCTATCTAAATTAATGAATGCCTTAAAGCTATTTGTTTGCTCAACATCAAAGCGAGGTTTCTCATGCATAAGGGTAAGATAAATATAACTTTCCCCATTTTCTCCTGTTAATCCTTCTCTAAAGGATGCTGTGTAATTTCGTATGGAATCAATAGCTAACCACTCTGATTTTTGTGCACTTTGTAAGCAGTCAGTAATGATCTGTTTGGCATGCTCTATCTCTATAGGATCTAACTTTCTCACCCGATAAGCCTTACCTTTCATTTTAACTGTTTGGAAATGGCGAGTTGGCTGCATCAATATATTGGTCAATGGACTGTACATGCTCACCATCTTTTTATTGACAAGGGCATATTGCTCCTGCAAGTTCTTAAAAGGAACCAATAGCCAATAATAACCATCCTGACTTTTAAAGAACAACTGCGCGTACCCATTCCCTAAGTCCTCTGCTTTGTGAAAATCCACCTGAGACAAATATATTCCATGTGATTCGAATTCAGATTGGATAGTTTTGAGGTTTTGTTTGAGATCAAATGATTGTGGAGCGTGTGGAGAGAAGGGTTCGGTATGAATAAGGTAAGGTTGTAAAGGAGCCGCTCGATTAGATTGGAGTGACTCAACCACGACTTCTCCCAATTGAGTAAGTGAGGTAAAAAGTTTTTGCTGGGCCAGAGCAGGTGTTGAACAAAGGAGAAATATATATATTGATAGAATTATTCTTTTCATAGTTTATGATAATAGCAGTTCGAGTCTTGGCTTTTGGGTAGCTCGGGATTCCTAGTTTTCACTTATACAAAGTAAAGAGATCCCCAACGATTTAATACAACAGATTTATTCATTTTCATACGTAATACATATCATGCTTAAAATTGTAGAAATCTTACACTCTATCTTATAGAAATATGATTTTAATTCTATACTATATATTCTATAGATAGTTAATTACCCTAAGACTTATTTCCAATTTGTGGTACGAAATTTCTCCTCTACACTATGCAAAATATAGCCCCAAATACTCCCCATAATCGGTACATCTTAATATATATATAGTCAGGAAAATTGTACTAAGTTCTCATGATGAGAGAATTAAATCTCTGATAACAAACCTATAAATCAGTTTTATCCATTTATATTGGAGATCCCTGTGGTATACACCCTTGATAGATAGACTGGAAGATGAATTACTTAGGTTCGGTGAAATACTTATTTAGGATTTAAGTAATAAGAAAATGAATAAATAAAATACTTGCTTGCAAGAGATTATAATCCTTCATTACTCCATTTAAAAAGATGACTTGTTTTTTGATGGATCTCTCATCTTTTTATAACATCATAAGAAAAATTATACATTCTTAATCCCTGACTCTATGGAATTATAGAAAATAAAATGTCATTTTTGATGATAATCTTACTTTTGTAGAAGCTCTTAATATGTCCACGATTTAAATCCCCACCAATGGTTAATTCCTAGATAGATGCTTAACATATTGAGGCTAATACTGCTAATAAGTAGA